>ERZ779874.340-NODE-340-length-56013-cov-5.518299_pt1 | contig 56013 bp, 43 predicted proteins | sample MGYA00511031_ERZ779874 | MGnify/ENA primary metagenome ERZ779874 (study PRJEB29588, sample SAMEA2156850) | human gut metagenome | biome: human gut; feature: human-associated habitat; material: faeces | place: Denmark | collected 2008/2010 ...
ACCGGCAGGTATCGTAGCTGTAGCTGTTGAGGGCGAGGCAGCCGTAAAGGCAATCGTAAAATAATCATCAATTGATTATAAATCCATTCATAGCGCCGGGTTTAAACCCGGCGCTATTTAAAATTCGAATAATTAAATAATTAGATAGGTTTCCACCCGGAGTCTCATCAACTCTTCAATTACCGCCGTGAGGCAGGCATCGGTGGAATAATATTAGTAAAAGGTTTAAAAAATAAGAACCGTAGGATCTTCGTGAGAAGCGAGTACGGGAACAAACGAAAAGGAGGGCTTACCGCTGGTCGGTGAGCCCTTTTTTTACAGTCAGGAAAACAAACATTACAGGGTCTTGAAGTGAACTATAGATCATTGGTCAAGTGAACAATTGTTCACTACCCCTAGTGAACAGTTAGCGGCTTGGGAAGTGAATAATAGTTCATTTGGCAAGGCGACAACAGACACCTTTAATTCCTTAATATCAATGCAATAGATAAAGTTCAACAATACCAACCAAAGGGATTTCCCAACGACTGGGTTATAAGGTGCTAATGATGCTCATTGTTAGCACCTTATAATGCCCATCGTTAGCACCTAACAACCCAGTCGTCAGAAAGCCATTCCCCTGCCCTTCCATATTGCCATTGCTGGAGAAGATATACTTCAACCGTCATCGAATATATACTGCATCTGCCAATGAATATATACTTCAACTGCCATTGAATATATACTGCATAATTTATTCATGAAAACAATCCTGAAAAGTGACAGACATTCCCAATTTGGGTATATCCCCCTTTTCGCAAGACGGGCTGAAGGCCCAAAAGATTACAGCGTAGGATTGGAGGCCATCAGCCTCATGCCGTACCTCGATCCGCGTTAATTCGCTCAACCCGCATCAGCGTGCTTTACCGCTTTTGCATCCCTTCGACGCAAGCGGACGCACGTGGCGTGCGTCCCTACATGACCCGCACACTACGCAAGCACGACAACCGACTTTTCCGTTCGGAATTACCAACCTATTTTCGTACATTCGCGCTATGGGAAAGAATAAATTAGCTAAATTCGAGGATATGGCGGGTTACCCGCATGTCTTCCAATATCCGTTCTCAGTCCTTCAGGAAAAAGGATTCGAGAAACGAGGGAGATGGAACGAGCTCTTCTTCCACAACGATCATCCGATCGTGTTGGAATTGGGCTGCGGCAAGGGAGAATATACGGTAGGGTTAGGACAGTTATTCCCCGAGAAAAACTTCATCGGTATCGACATTAAGGGAGCACGCATGTGGACCGGCGCCAAAGCTTCCCTGGAGGCGGGCATGACAAACATCGCGTTTCTCCGTACCAATATCGAGCTGATCAGCCACTTCTTCGCGCCAGGTGAGGTATCGGAGATCTGGATCACCTTCCCCGACCCACAAATGAAAAAGGTCAATAAGCGGCTGACATCAACCCGATTCATGCGGCTTTACCGTGAGATCCTGGCGGACAACGGACAGATCCACCTGAAGACGGACAGTGATTTCCTTTTCACCTATACTCGTGAGATGATCAAGGCGAACCAGCTGCCGGTATTGTTCGAGACCAACGACCTTTACCACTCGGGATCAGCCGACCGGATCCTCTCCATCCAGACCTATTACGAGCAACAATGGCTCGATCGGGGACTTAACATTAAATACATCCGTTTCCTCTGCGAGAACCGCCCGGAATGGATCGAACCGGACGTGGAGATCGAGTTCGACGCTTACCGAAGCTTCAACCGAAGCAAACGAAGCGCTCTGGCCTCAGGAAAATAGAAGGTACGAATTAAAGAGAAGAGTTATTAAAACATAACAGATATGACATTATATCCACAATTGATTTTAGACGCGTTGAAAAACGTGCGCTATCCGGGTACGGGCAAGGATCTGGTTGAGATGGGCATGGTGGAGGATAACATCCGCATCGACGGCATGAACGTCACCTTCTCCCTCTTGTTCGAGAAACCCAATGATCCGTTTATCCGCTCGGTCGTAAAGGCTGCCGAGACCGCCATACTGACTTACGTCAGCCCGGAGGTAAATATAAAGGGAAACATCACCGTCAAGGCACGCCAACTGGCACGCCCCGAGCCGGACAAGTTGTTGCCGCAAGTAAAGAACATTATCGCCGTATCGTCCGGAAAGGGTGGCGTCGGAAAAAGTACCGTAGCCGCTAACCTGGCAGTTGCCTTAGCAGGCATGGGCTATAAGGTTGGTTTGCTCGATGCCGATATCTTTGGTCCATCGCAACCCAAGATGTTCAACCTTGAGGAGGCTCGCCCCTACATGGTCGAAGTCGATGGCCGTGAATTGATCGAACCAGCGGAGAACTACGGCGTAAAGATGCTCTCGATCGGTTTCTTCGTAAACAAGGAAGACGCTATCCTCTGGCGTGGAGCAATGGCAAGCAATGCCTTGAAACAATTAATCGGCGACGCCAACTGGGGCGAGTTGGACTATTTCCTGATCGACCTGCCACCGGGAACAAGTGATATCCACCTGACAATGGTCCAAACTTTAGCGATTACGGGCGCCGTCGTTGTCAGCACGCCGCAAGAAGTCGCTTTGGCCGACGCCCGTAAGGGCATCAGCATGTTCACGGGCGAGAAGGTCAACGTGCCTGTCCTTGGCCTGATCGAGAATATGTCCTGGTTCACGCCCGCAGAATTACCAGAGAACAAATATTACCTTTTCGGCAAGGAAGGCTGCAAACGCCTGGCTGAGGAATTGAATGTTCCCTTGCTCGGACAGATCCCTATCGTACAGAGCATCTGCGAGGGCGGCGACCAAGGACAACCCGTCGCCTTGAACCCCGACACCATTACTGGAGCGGCATTCCGGGAGTTGGCGGAGAACGTTGTCAGGCAAATTGATTATCGCAACGAGCATCTGGCCCCGACACAACGGGTTCACGTCACGAAAAAATAACCGTCAACCCCCAAAAGAGACGGCCCGCGGATGAACGCCATAGAGCGCCCCGCGGGCCGTCTCGTCATTTATACGGAAGCCTTTTATTTCCAGAAATAAGAGGCGTGCCCGACCGCCAACTCAATGCGGGTTTCCTTCCCCTCTTCCCGATAGAGCCGCATCCGCTCGAACAGCAACATCGAGGAATCGGTCTTAAAGCACAGGATCCTGGAATGAAGCGAGTCCGGCAAGATCGACGACAGTTCCAAACCGACCTTCCCATATTGCTCACGCAGGAACGCTCGTTTATCCAAGCGAATCCAAACGCTATCGCCGACACCGCAACAGATCGTATCCCCCGCGTCATTGTCCCAGACCTCCAAAGAACGGAAATAACGATAACCGTCCACCTCGTGATCCGCGTGATCCTCCAAGGTCAAGTATTCGCGGGTTATCGCCCGCCCTGAGGAATCGTTCCCCCGGCCCTCTTGCGAGATCCGTTCAATATCCTGAGCCGACATACCCGGAATATAAGTCACCAGGGCCAATAAGCAGACCGCCGCCCAAGCGGTGTAAAAATAAGTACCAGGACGCCTCAGGATGGTCATCAGCCAAAGGACAGCCATCACCACCCCAACCACGACCAGATAAACCCGCGAGAGCGTCCAGCCATATTGGTTGATCCGGTAAAAAGCGCCTATGCCATATAAGATCAGCGTCGGCAAGACAATCCAACCCAAATAGTCGTAAAACCGCCGATAATAGGCCCCCGACAGGAATGGCGAGATCCCCTTCAGGAAAAAGGCCACAGCGACAAAAGCGGCCACCATCAGGCAGACACCACCTTTCGGCAAGGAAACCGTAAAGGCGATCTTCCCCATATAGGCATAAAAAAGAAGCGTATAAACAAACAGGATCGGCGACAGCACGAAACGTGACAAGACATCAAGGACCTTTCCGCCACCCCACCAATTCTCTTCCTGCTCGAACAGGAGCAACAGCAAGGGAAACAGGCCTGCCCAAATGACGATCCCTACATAAACAGAATAATCAGACGACAACACGACATCAAACAGATAGCCTATGGCCCCATAAACAGACAACAGCAGCCAAAAGGAAACGCCAGACAACAGGATCGACAAGGCAAAAGCCCCAAAAGAACGCAGTAACCGCCGCATGAACACGACATCCAGCCCTCGGGCGCCTACTTGCCAATAGAGTAAAGCAAGAATAACCAACGAAACTACCCAAGAAGGTTCCCACAGCCAAGCGGGATCAGCCCACAGCACTGTCGGAACCAGCAAAAGCCCGGACAGATAATAGAGATAACGATAAGCGCCTTGCCTCGTCCACTCATTCGCGACATGAACCGCCATAAACAGGAGTGGGGCATAAACATAAATATAATCTGCCCAGCGGTCAATACAATTGTACCCCACGATGCCATACAAGACAAACAAGACGATCAACACGACCTCGACCGGATTACCGCTCAAAGAGACCCGAGATAACAACAACCAACGGGACACCAAACGCCATCTTTCATTCTTCATAACCATCCTTCTTTACATTAATATATACACATAAACAAATAAAAAAGCCCGGAAGTTCCCTCTGGAACCCCAGGCTTTTATCTATTGAAGGTTTTACCTTCCCTTAAATCACCATAATCTCATCCTTACGAATTATTTTGCCTCATCACCGGCAGCCGCTTGCTTGTTGATTTTCTTCTTCTGAAGCTCATAAGCGATTGGCGTAGCGACAAACAAGGTTGAATAAGTACCGATCACGATACCCAAGAGGATCGCAAACGTAAAGCTTCGGATCGTACTGCCACCTAAGATAAAAATACACAACACAACAACCAGGGTTGTCAACGAAGTATTAAACGTACGACACAAAGTTGAATTCAAGGCGTCATTGATCACTTGATAACGGTCGCGTTTCGGATAGATCGAGATCGTCTCGCGGATACGGTCGAACACGACCACCGTATCGTTGATGGAGTAACCGATGATCGTCAGGATCGCGGCGATAAAGGTCTGGTCGACCTCCATCGAGAACGGCAGGATCTTCCACAACAGGGTGTAGAACGAGATGATACACAAGGTCGCCACCGCGACAGAGACGAAAGCGCCTATTGAGAATGACATGTCGCGGAAACGGAGCAGGATGTATGCCGCCATACAGAACATGGAGAAGATCACCGCCAGGATCGCGCTGTTCTTGATATCGTCCGCCATGCTAGGTCCGACCTTCTGCGAGCTCTTGATGTAATCCGACTTGAACTGATCAAAGGTTGTTCCATCGGGGAGCAGGCTCTTCACGCCCTCATACAACTTCGTCTCGATGTCCTGATCGACGTTCGGGTCGGTATCCGCGATCCGGTAGTTTGTCGAGACACGGACCTGGTCCGCCGTACCGATCTGGATGACACTGACGGAACCTTCCAATTGCGCGTTAAGCATGTTGCGGACATCATCCGTGTGAACCTCTTTATCGAAGCGGATGATGTAGTTGCGACCACCCGTGAAGTCGATACCGTTGTTCAAACCGACCGTGAAGAAGGAGATGGTACCCAAGACAACGATCACCAATGGGATCAAGTAACCCACCTTGCGGGCTCCCAGGAAATTGATCTTCGGGTCTCTCAACAGGTTCTCGGAAACGGAGGTCGTGAAAGGCAGATGCTTGATCTTGTCTTTCGCCAATAAGTATTCATAAACGATACGGGTCAGGAAGACCGCCGTCAGGAAGTTCGCGGTCAGACCAATGATCATCGTCGTGGCGAAACCTCGGATAGGACCCGTACCGAAATAGAACAGGACGATACCCGTGATGATTGAGGTCAGGTTCGAGTCGAAGATCGCGGAGAACGCGTTCGAGTAACCGTCCGCGATCGCCTTCGACAGGTTCTTGCCGGCCCGTAGCTCCTCTTTCGTACGCTCATAGATCAACACGTTCGCGTCGACCGCCATACCCAAGGTCAACACCATACCGGCGATACCCGGCAAGGTCAGCACGGCCTGGAAGGAGGCCAAGATACCCATCGTGAAGAAGATGTTCAACACCAGGGCGCCATCGGCGATCAAGCCCGGAAGCAAACCGTAGAAAACGCACATATAAGCCATCAACAGCACCAACGCGATGATGAAAGAGATCACGCCGGCCTCGATCGCCTCCTGTCCCAATGACGGGCCGACCACGTCCTCCTGGACGATATGGACAGAGGCCGCCATTTTACCGGACTTCAAGACATTTGCCAAGTCCTTTGCCTCTTCCGGAGTAAAGTGTCCGGTAATTTGTGAACGACCACCCGTGATCTCAACCTGCACCGTGGGCGCCGAATAGACCATCTCATCCAATACAATCGCGACCTGCTTACCGATATTCTCCTTTGTCAAACGGGCCCAAGCCTTAGCGCCCTCGGCGTTCATCACCATGTCGACCACTTGCTCCGTCCGACCAACCTGCTGAGTAAAGTCAGCGTTAGCATCAGTCACGACATCACCGCCCAAAGCCGGACTACCATCGCGGTTCGTAATTTTCAAAGCATAAAGCTCGAAGAACTGCTCCTTATCGTCGATTGCCTTAACACCCCATTTCAATGCCAAGTTACGAGGCAACACGTCCTTAACCTGTTTCATTGAGAGATACTCGGAAATCTTAGCCATATCCTTAGCTTGAGCGATACCAACTGTAGCGCCATTTGCCAACTGACCATTATATTGGCTGATTTGCAAAAGGGCAAACAAAGGATGCTCTTTCGCGAAATCCTCCATGCTTTGAGCCTCCTCAGACGGTTTCTCCTGTCCGATCTCGGCTAACAAGGAATCCGCCTCAGACGAAGTAGAATCAGCGGCAGCCTTCGCTGTTTCTTTCGAAGCCTCAACGACAGCAGTAGAATCAGCGCTCGCGTTATCCTTGTTCAGGATCTCTGCCAATACCTTATCCGCTGTCATTAACTGCTGATAGATCTCCGGCAATTGGTATGTTTCCCAAAACTCAAGATTTGCGCTACCCTGTAACAGCTTACGAACACGCTCCGGCTCCTTGACACCCGGAAGCTCAACCAAAATACGACCGGCAGTCTCCAGACGTTGAATGTTCGGAGAAACCACACCGAAACGGTCGATACGCGTACGCAATACGTTGAAAGAGTTATCGATCGCGCTCTGCAACTCATCTTTCAAGACTGCGATCACCTGATCATCCGTGCTCTGCGGTGTGATCTTGTCTTTCAACTCGAACGTGCTGAACACGGTCGCCAAGCGTGCGTTGCTGTCCAACGCCTTATACTCCTCGGCGAACAAATCGATAAAACCCTTCTGGCTTGTGGCTTGCTTCGCGTAAGCCAAATCCAATGCCTTGTTGAAATTGGGGTCTTGATTGTTGTTGGAAAGAGAACGAACGACATCCGCCACGTTCAACTCCAGGACAACGTTCATACCGCCCTTCAGGTCAAGACCTAAACTAATTTCCATCTCACGGCATTCCTTAAGAGTATAGCCAAGCCATACTTTCTGAGTAGAGAGAGAGTCCAAGTAGGCGCTCTCCTTCACCGGATCTCCAGCCGCATATTCAACCGCCTTGCTGTTATAATGACGTGTCACAAATGAAAACGACAGATAAAACAAGCAAACAAGCGTAAGTAAAACGGCAAAGACCTTTACAAATCCTTTGTTTTGCATTTGAATCTTAGGTTTTTATGTTATTACATTAATTTATATCCATTTTTTCACAGGGTGCAAAGATAGTTTTTTTTTCTTTAGTATTAGAGTAAAAAAGATATTATTTGCCACATTCCTAGTTAATTCACAAGGGAAAGGAAACATTCGGAGGGCAAATTCCAAGCTTCACGACACGACGAAGGCTATTCGAGCGTGATGTAGCAAGACAATGGATAATGATCGGAATAGGGAATTTTCTCCACCTGGCAATTTGAGGAACGTATGTTTTGGGAATGGAGAATATTATCTATCCGGAACCAGAAAAAATTCTGGTTATAGGTGATCCCGACACCACTGCCCGACTCGGCGAACGCGTCAAGAAGCGGTCCTTGGATCGTCCGATGGGCGTATGAGATCGGCGTATCGTTGAAATCACCACAAACCAGGACATAAGCCTCCTTATCCTCTTCCCGGATCACCTCCGCAATAGCTTCCGCCTGTCTTGCCCGAATCCGGAAGGCCGTACTCAACTTATTGGAGATCGAGCCCCTCATATCCTGCAACTTATCAGCATCAAAACGACTGATCAGATCGGAATAACGGCTACGGTCCTCCATGGTCAGCTTGAACGACTCCAAATGGTTATTGATCACAAGCAGCCTTTTCCCATTAACCGTCACCTCGTGCATCGACGAGCCATTCGCGTCAGACTCATACTTGATCCGGCGAGACTTGGATATCGGATACTTTGAGAACAAGGCAATACCCATATTCTGGTATTTCGTATTCTTCAAATAAAACACGGAATGATAAGGATACATCTTCAAGGCTTTGTAGATACGGCTGGAACTCAAGTTAGTCAACTTATTGACCGCATACTCCTGCAGACAGACAATATCCGCATCTGAATTCGCAATATATTCCAGTATCTTGTTAGGCTCTTCCTTGGTATTTCCCTTATAGCCAAAGGCCATAATATTATAGGTCAACACCTTCAAGGTATTCTTTCCTTCCGGAATTTCTGTTTTCGTATGAAAAGGGTAATAACGATTGACCGGCCCCCAACAGATCAGGAAGGAGCAAATACCGATCAGCAGATACTTCCAATGACCCAGAAAAAGCCAATAAAAGACAAACAATAAGGTGAACAACGCCAGGACCGGGAAAGCCAATCCCAAGAAAGAAAAGAAAATGCTCGTGTCAGGCGAGACATGATCAGAATATGCGGAAAGCACAAAGAGCAAGACTACCAGCAAGTTCGCACTGGCAAATATCCTTCTTACCAAGAGCTTAAGCGCTTCCCACATAACCTTTCTTATTTACTCGCATCAAACAGTCTTTTCTTCTCTTCCGCCGACAAGCTTTGGTAACCGGAACGTTTCAGCTTGTCCAAGATATCATTCAAGTCCGCCTCTTCCTGCCGCTTGCGGGCATTATACTCATAATCGGTCTCCGCACGCTTGTAAGTCACCTTCATCTTGGGCTTGCGCTTGAACAGGTTGACAAACTTATCGACCAGACGATTCATCGGAGCGGTCAGATCCTTTCCGACACGCATTTGTGAAGCGAACCAAATTCCCAACAAGGCACCGCCAACATGGGCGATATGGCCACCGGCGTTATCAGACGTTATCGCCAACAGGTCGATCACCAAAGTGAAAAGCGCCAGATAGATCAACTTGACACGCCCAATCAAGAAGAGACTGATCTCCATATCCTTCCGATAGAAAGAGATCGCGAACACGATTGCCATCACTGAGGCGGAAGCTCCGATCAGATAGCTGAAATCGACCATATCCAGGAAGTAGGGGAAAATGTTATAACACAACACGAAGAAAATCGCCCCCGCCAGACCGCCCAACAGGTAAAGCCCACCCAACTGACGCTCATTAAAGAAGGTCAGGAAAAGACCTCCAAACCAATAGAGCCACAACATATTGAAAAGAATATGCAGGAACTCGTAATGGGTAAACATATAGGTCACCAACGTCCATGGCCTCAAAAGCAAGGCCTCGAACGAGGCGGGCAATTGCAAATAGAACAGGAACGGAATATCCTGCACGTTGAACAGAAGGAACAGGACACTCAATAAACGGATAAGGATAAACAAGCCTACATTTATAAATATAAGCTTCGACAAGACGTTCCCTCCCAGAAACGACCGCTTAAGATCAGTAATAAAACCTGCCATTGCCTGAATCTTTCTTTTTCCAATAACGAATCAATATGAAGCCAAACAACATACCACCCAAGTGAGCGAAATGGGCTACCGTATCGCCTCCAAAGCTAGCGACTCCCATAAAAAGTTCAGCCAGACCGTAGAAGATCACGAAATATTTCGCCTTGATCGGGATGGGAATAAACATCAAGTATAAAGGAACATTCGGGAACAACATCGCGAACGCCAGCAAGATACCGAACACCGCTCCGGAAGCGCCTATCGTCACGAAATAGTTCAGGAAATCGGACTTAGCCAAGATCTGCGAACCGTTCAGGTTGATCAGATCCTGTTCCGCCATCAGGACATCCGACAAATTGATAGCCCAAACCACCTCCTGGATCAATCCGGCACCTATACCTGTCACCAGGTAGAAGGTCAAAAAACGTTTCGGTCCCCAGACATTCTCCAAGACCCGTCCGAACATATAAACCGCGAACATATTGAAAAAGACATGCGTAAACGAACGGGTGTCGTGCATGAACATGTAGGTGAAAATCTGGTAGAGCTTAAAATCCTTAGCGCCCGGTATGTGAAGTCCTAAAAGATCGACCAGGTCAATACCAACTTTTGGCAAGGTCAGGCTCGCGACCCACATCAACAAGTTGATGATAATGATATTCTTTGTCACCGTCGGAATACTACTCAAAAAACCGGAGTTAGTCTGATTCATCATACTTTATTCATTTCATAAACAATATACCCGACAAAGATACAAAAAAACCAATAGAGATCCCCGAATAGCTACAAAAACGATCTTTCCAACCCGTTTCGCATCCAATTGGACCACAAATCGAAAGGGCCGCGAAAAAAAATGGCGCACGAGAGAAAAAACAGGGATATATTTTTTGTAATCTACTAAAATAGAAGTACATTTGGCGAATCTACCATCCTAGGTAGTTGTCTAACTAAATAAACATCCTCAACATGAACAAAACAGAATTTATCAACGCCGTTTCCGAGAAATCAGGCTTGAGCAAGACAGATTCCAAAAAGGCGGTAGAGGCCTTTTTCGAGACCATCGCCGAAGAGTTGAAGGCCGGTGGCAAAGTGGCCTTACTGGGCTTTGGATCATTCAGTGTCACAGAGAAAGCCGCTCGGCAAGGCATCAACCCACGCACCAAAGAAACGATTGAGATAGCCGCACGCAAATCCATCAAGTTTAAACCAGGCGCCGAACTGAACGATCTCATCAAATAAAAGAGGTAGACAAGTTCTCATTCAATACGATAGAAAAAGGACATGATTTCACGCATGTCCTTTTTTTATGTAAATTCGCGAGCAATAGGACAAAAACATTAATTTCAGGAAATAAGTATGTTTATCGAACACCGGATTACCCAAGCGATTATCGCTGGAGTCAAAGAGTTATATGGCGCGGACGTGGCGGAAAGCCAAGTCCAGTTGCAGAAAACCAAGAAGGAGTTCAAGGGGCATCTGACTGTTGTTGTCTTCCCCTTCCTCCGGGCATCTAAAAAGGGACCTGAGCAGACAGCCCAAGAGCTGGGCGACTATTTGGTGAAGAACGAGCCGGCCATCGCCGAGTTCAACGTGATCAAGGGATTCTTGAACCTCACCATCGCCAGCGCGCCGTGGATCGACCTGCTGAACGAGATCAACGGCCAAGACAAATACGGCATCATCCCGGTCACTGAGCAATCGCCGCTCATCATGATCGAGTACTCATCGCCCAACACCAACAAGCCGCTTCACCTGGGACACGTTCGTAACAACCTTCTGGGTTTCAGCCTGGCTAAGATCCTTGAGGCGAATGGTAACAAGATCGTCAAGACCAACATCGTCAACGACCGTGGTATACATATCTGCAAATCCATGCTCGCCTGGTTGAAATGGGGCGAAGGTATCACACCTGAGAAGGCCGGAAAGAAGGGCGATCACCTGATTGGCGACTTCTATGTCCTATTCAGCAACAAGTTGAAAGAGGAGACAGCGGCGCTCGAGGCACAAGGCATGACTAAGGAGGAGGCTGAGGCTGCCTCACCACTCATGAACGAGGCACGGGAGATGCTCCGTAAATGGGAAGCGGGCGACAAGGAGATCCGTCAGCTCTGGAAAATGATGAACAGCTGGGTCTATGCCGGTTTCGACGAGACTTACAAGATGATGGGTGTTGGGTTCGACAAGATCTACTACGAGTCTGAAACCTATCTTGAGGGTAAAAAGAAGGTATTGGAAGGCCTGGAGAAGGGTATCTTCTACCGCCGTGAGGATGGCTCTGTCTGGGCAGACCTGACAAAAGAGGGACTCGACGAGAAATTGTTGTTACGCTCGGACGGTACATCTGTCTACATGACCCAGGATATCGGTACGGCGAAACTCCGCTTCGACGATTATCCTATCGACAAGATGATCTATGTGGTCGGCAACGAGCAGAACTATCACTTCCAGGTGCTCTCTATCCTGCTGGACAAGCTGGGCTTCTCATTCGGAAAGGACCTGACCCATTTCTCATACGGAATGGTCGAGCTGCCTGAGGGCAAGATGAAGAGCCGCGAAGGTACGGTTGTTGATGCCGATGACTTGATGGAAGAGATGATCAACACCGCACGCGATATCGCCAACGAGTTGGGTAAAGGCGGCGAGATGAGCAAGGAGGAGGTCGAGTCGATCGCCCGTATTGTCGGTCTTGGTTCACTGAAATATTTCATCCTGAAGGTTGACCCGCGCAAGAACATGACCTTTAACCCGAAAGAGTCTATCGACTTCAACGGTAACACGGGCTCGTTCATCCAATATACTTATGCCCGCATCCGCTCTGTGTTGCGTAAAGCGGCCGAGCAAGGCATCGAATTGCCAACAACATTGCCTAACGGCATCGAGATTTCGGAGAAGGAGGAACACCTGATCCAGTCCATCGCCGACTACGCTGCAATCGTCAAGGAGGCCGGACGCCTCTACAGCCCGGCTTGCGTCGCGAACTACGTCTACGACCTGGTTAAGGAATACAACCAGTTCTATCACGACTTCTCTATCCTTCGCGAGGAGAACGAGGACCTGAAGCGCTTCCGCCTAGTCCTGTCGGCCAATGTAGCTAAGATCGTGAAGAGCGGTATGGCCCTTCTGGGTATCGACGTTCCGGAACGTATGTAATCCCCATTCAATAGGGTCATCCCACAAGATGGCCCTAAAACCTAAAGGGGCACGGACTTGAATAGTCCGTGCCCCTTTTGTATATCCAATACCCTGTTTATTTCCAAACAACCGTAAGCGTTCTTTTTAGTAAACAAGTCCGATCCTGATTCCAGTACCGTGCTGAGAGTACTCCAGTACTTCCCGGAAAGTACTGGAGTACTTTCAGCATCGTACTGCAGTACTTTCCCAACAGTACTGGGATTACAATCGCAGGTGTTAATCAAGCCTTACGGCGTGGTGACCGTTTCTTCTCCGTAGCCGGCTTCGAGTCCGCCTCCTTAACGATCTCCAGGCATTGCGCCAAAGTCAGTTCCTGTGGATTCTCCACGCTTTTCGGTAAACGATAGTTTTTCTTCTTATAGGCGATGTAAGGACCAAAACGGCCTTTCAGGACCTCCAACCCGGGCTCCTCGTCGAACCGTTTGACAAAACGCTCCTCATCCTTCTTCTTCTTCTCCTCGATCAGGCTGATCGCCTCATCGGCCGTGATCGTCATGGGATCGAGCGTCTTGGGAATCGAGACGAACTTACCGTCGTGCCGGATGAAAGGACCGAAACGACCGATCGCGGCAACCATCTCCTTTCCCTCATATTCGCCAACGACACGGGGCAACTCAAACAACTTGAGCGCCTCCTCAAGAGTGATCGTCTCGATGGACTGTCCTTTACGCAAGGTAGCGAATCTCGGCTTCGTCGCCGCCTCCTTATCGTCGCTACGAGCCGCACCAATCTGCACCACCGGACCAAAACGACCGATCTTCACGAAAACAGGCTCGCCCGTTGCCGGATCGACACCCAACTCACGCTCACCCACCCGATGCTCCATGCGGGTCTCCGTCGTCTTCACGACAATCGGATGGAAAAGCTTATAGAACTTATCAATAGCGGATGTCCATTCCATCTCGCCCTCGGCGATCAAGTCGAACTCCTTCTCGACGTTAGCCGTAAAATTATAATCGAGCACGTCCGGGAAATAGGACATCAGGAAATCATTCACCACAAAGCCGATATCGGTCGGGATCAGCTTATTCCTGTCGGCGCCGTAAATCTCGCGTTTCTCGACAGAGCGGATCTTCCCATCTTTCGAGAGCGTCACGACCTTATAAGCCCGCTCAATGCCCTCCTTATCCCCTTTCGTCACATACTCACGATTCTGTATGGTCTGGATCGTTGGGGCATAAGTGGAAGGCCGCCCGATACCCAATTCCTCCATACGACGTACCAGGCTAGCCTCCGTATAACGGGGCGGACGCTGCGTGAAACGCTCGGTAGCGACCATATCGCCCAAGCTTAACGACTCGCCCTTCTTGACCGGTGGCAAGATACCGTTCTCCTGCTCACGTTCGTTCTCGTCGTCCGAGCTCTCGCGGTAAACCTGCAAGAAACCGTCGAAAGAAAGTACCTCTCCCACAGCCACGAATTTCTCCGTCTGGCCACTGACGGCTACCGAGATGGTCGTGCGCTCCAATTCGGCGTCCGCCATCTGCGAGGCGATTGTCCGCTTGCGGATCAGGTCGTAAAGACGTCGTTCCTGCACCGTCCCCTCAATCTCCTCATTGCTGATATAGGTCGGGCGAATGGCCTCGTGAGCCTCTTGCGCCCCTTTACTTTTCGTATGATATTGGCGGAACTTATAATACTTCTCGCCATAAGTCTTCAAGATCTCCTCCTTAGCCGTTCCCAATGCCAGGTCACTCAAGTTCACCGAGTCCGTACGCATATAGGTGATCAATCCGGACTCATAAAGCCGCTGGGCGGTCATCATCGTCTGAGAGACGGAATAACCCAGCTTACGGGCAGCCTCCTGTTGTAACGTAGAAGTAGTGAAAGGAGGAGCGGGCGATTTCTTCACCGGCTTACGAGTAATGTCCTCGATCATGAACGAAGCCTTGGCGCAAGCCTCCAAAAATGCGGCAACCTCTTTCTCGTCTTTCAAGCGCCGGTTCAATTCCGCCTTCAGCACGGTCGTACCATCCGGCAAAATGAAATTGGCGATTACCCGATATGCGGCCTCAGCCACGAACGCGTTGATCTCACGCTCACGCTCCGCGATCAGGCGGACAGCAACCGACTGGACACGGCCGGCGGACAAGGCGGGCTTCACCTTTTTCCACAAGATAGGCGAAAGCTCGAAACCGACAATCCGGTCAAGCACCCGACGAGCCTGCTGGGCATTCACCAGGTTTATGTCGATATCCCGCGGCGTCTCGATCGCACGCAAGATAGCACTCTTCGTAATCTCATGGAAAACGATTCGCTTCGAGTTCTCCGGTTTCAGGCCCAAGACAACGTAAAGATGCCATGAGATCGCCTCTCCCTCGCGGTCCTCATCGGAAGCGAGCCAGACTTGACTAGCCTCTTTCGCGGCGGCCTTCAGTTCCGACACCAATTTCTTCTTATCCGTAGGGATAACATACTCGGGCGCGTAGTTGTGCTCGAGGTCTATACTGAACTCTTTAGCCTTCAAGTCGCGGATATGCCCATAACTCGACATGACCTTATAGTCCTTTCCTAAGAACTTCTCGATGGTTTTAGCCTTGGCTGGTGACTCAACTATGACTAGGTTCTTTTGCATATGGTATTCTACTTATCGAAAATCGAGTGCAAACATACACAAATAATCGAGGTTTTTCATGCTTGATCCTATTTTTTATCGGGACATACGTCAAAAAAGCAATTCTCTCCTATCTTCGCGACAGAATCAACAAGGGAAAAAAGTACATAAATGGAAAAGATAAAGAAAATGATCGCGGATGGGCAGACACAAAAGGCTCTATCCCTTTTAAATGAGCATCTGGCCAATCATCCGGAAGATGATCAGGCCTGGTTCCTCAAAGGCAATGCTTACCGCAAGCTGGGTGAGACCCGTCTGGCCCTGAACAGCTATCTCGAGGCCATAGCCATCAATCCCGACAGCCCGGCCCAATCGGCCTACAACATGATGATCCGTATTCTCGACTTCTATAATAAGGATATGTATAACCAATAGGGGAACGAAACGAGAAAGACTCAAGGGCCCGCTTACCGAGCAGGCCCATATACCAATGCCATCATCGTCACGTCGTCGCTCTGCTCCGCCTCGCCAACAAATGTGCCCAAAGCGGTCGAGACTTCCGTTACGATCCGCTCGGACGATAATCCCCTCGATTCCTCGCATACGGAGAGAAGACGTTGATCACCAAAAAGATCATTAGCCGGATTCATCGCCTCCGTAACACCATCCGTATAGAAAAACAGGCTGTCGCCCCCAGACAATTGAAGCGTACGCTCCGCATAGGCGTAACCTGGCATCACACCCAAGGCCATTCCGCCTGTCAATGGTAACATCTTCGCCTTTTCTCCCGAAAGGCAAGCGACGGGTTGGTTATGTCCGGCATTGCAATAGACAAGCTCACCCGTGAGGATATTCAGGATCGCATAGAAAGCGGTGACAAACATACCATTCACGCTCTCCTTACACAACAACTCATTAGACTTGCGCATACAATTCGCCGGAGAAAGCTGCGAGAGTGCGTTCGCCCGGATCACCGTCCGGCTGATGGCCATAAAAATAGCGGCAGGCACGCCCTTATCCGACACGTCAGCGATGGTCAGCCCCAGATGCGACTCATCGATCATGAAGAAGTCATAGAAATCGCCACCCACCGATTTAGCCGCCTTCATCCGGGCATAAATGTCAAACTGATCATACTGGGGAAAAGGCGGAAAGACCTTAGGCAAAATAGCCTGCTGGATCTCCTGCGCCACACTCAGGTCGTAACGGATCGCCTCCAGCTGGTCGTGTTCCTTCTGCGCCTCCTTGACAAAAGCGATTTGTTGAACCGCCTTCTCGATCGTCCGCTCCAAATCCTCCATATCGATCGGTTTTGTCGCGAAATCGAAAGCGCCATGGTTCATCGCCATACGGATATTTTCCATATCGCCATAAGCGGAGACAATAATACACTTCAATGCCGGGTTACGCATCTCGTTGATCTTGGTCAGAAGTGTCAAGCCATCCATCTCGGGCATATTGATATCGCTCAATATAATATCAAAATCCGGATGCGCCAAAATCATGTCCAAGGCTTCTACGCCATCATGAGCAAAAGAAAACTCATACTCTCCCTTGCGGATTTTCCGCCTGAAATATTGTGTCAACAAGGATTCCAGATCCTGTTCGTCATCAACACTCAATATCTTAATCGCCATAAGCCTACCTCAATATCATATTATATATAGATACCATCTATTCTCTACTTCCCGCACACGATCGGTATCCGGATCGTGAATCGTGTGAAAAGGTCCTCTTCAGAGGCCACCTCAATCCGTCCTTTATGCTTATCCTCTATGATCGACCGGGTAATGGAAAGTCCCAAACCTGTTCCCTCTCCTAAAGGTTTGGTCGTGAAAAAGGCGGTAAACATATTCTGGCGCACCGTCTCCGAGAGACCGACGCCGTTATCCTCGATCGACAAGCATAAGTCGTTCGCATCTACCCACATCTTGACCGTTATCTCCGGACGATAACCAACCGCCGCGATCTTCGACTTACTGTAAACCGCATAACAGGCGTTATTCATCAAGTTCAAGACCGCCCGGCTATAATCCTGGGGAATCATACGCACCTTTGGAATGTTATCGCCGATCTCCTCATGAATGGAAATATTGAAACCCTTATAAGAGGCCCGCATCGAATGATAGGCCAGACGAATGTATTCCCGAACAATCTCGACGGGATCACACTCCACAAACTCATCATCCTTACCTCTCGAATATAATAAAATGCCTCGGATAATGGCCATGGCCCGATTCCCGTGCGCCTCGATCTTATGCAAGTTATCATGCAAATCAGACAAAATACCCTCCATCTCGTCCTGGAAAGAGGAAAGCTTATCCAACGTCTCGGGTGAAAGAACCTCCTTCTCCTCTTCCAGGATATCCGACAGGTCTTCCAAAAGCTTATCCGACAGTTTACTGAAATTGATCACGAAATTCAGAGGATTCTGTATCTCGTGAGCGATGCCCGCACTTAGCATCCCCAAGGAGGAGAGCTTTTCCAAACGCTCGATCTGCGCTTTCAACTGTTCTATCCGTAAGTTTTCCTCATTTTCCATAAGCATCGCCTTTTACTGATTCCTCTTCCTGTTTTCTCTTGCCGCTATCCGACAGGTAAATCGGGATACGGATAAGCATTTCCGTAAACATGCCCTTCTCACTGTTCACCGAGATTGTCCCACGATGGTTCTGGATAATCTCACGGCAGAGATAAAGTCCAATACCGGCCGCCTCACTCGTGGTCTTCGTCGTGAAAAAAGGAGCGAAAATCTTATCACGCAAGCACTCATCAATTCCCGTACCGTTATCCCAAACCCGGATCTCCAGTTCATCGGCCTCCAGCCGCAACGTCAACTTGATCAACGGGTCAAAACTCGTAGTCTCCAACTTGCGCTGCAGGGCATAAATGGAGTTCACCATAATATTACTCATGACCTTCAGCATCTGCTCGACATCCATCGGGAGCATCAACGATAAGGTCAGCGGCTCAAAGTCTATACGTATACCTTTTTCCTGAATAACAGCCCCATAACGCTTATTGATCTTCTTCAATGTCACCCGGCAAAGATCATTCACGTTCGTCAACGCCAAATTACTCCGGTGGTCCTTTAACAGCTCCTCCATCGCCTTGACGATCCGTACCGTATTATATCCATGCTCGGATATCTTGGAGAGATTCTTGTCCATCATCTCCAGCAACTCCAAAGAATCCTCATAGGTCTCCCGATCCATCCGCTCTTTCTGGCTTTCCAGGTTCTCCCGTAAATCCTTCGCCAGGCCAGCAGTCAGATTGGAGAAATTGTTGATATAATTCAAGGGATTGAGAATACGGTCTACCAAACCTTTTGTCAGCTGCCCAATCGTCGCCATCCGTTCCTGGCGGACCAACTCATCTTGCGCCTCACCCAAGTCTCGCAAGGCATTCGCCAATTTCATCGATTCCTCCTGGATGGCGTCCTTCTCTGAACGAATCTCTTCCGTGCGCTGTTCCACCTCCTTGACCAGGTAAGTCTTCACCTTCAATTGACGTTGCGAGAGCGCCTTGACCAATTGCAAAAGCAAAAGGATAATGACGACCACAGAAATATAAGAATACGACTTTGTCAAGATAATCACGCCAATCAGGACCAACCCGGTTGTCGATAGCTGCTCTATCAGACGTATTCTCGTCTTCAGTCTTTTTATCTCATGATTCAGATCATCTACCATATCTCATTCGAGCTTAATAAATCGGTAACAATATAACCACCTCCGTAAACTCGTCCTTAACAGACTCCAGACATATAGTGCCTTTATGGTTCATCACGACCTCACGACAGAGATACAAGCCCACGCCGGCCGCCTCAGCCGTCGATCTTGTCGTAAAAAAGGGCGAGAAAGCCTGCTCACGCACGACCTCATCCATCCCAATACCATTATCCCAAATCGAGATCCTCAAATTATTCGCCTCGATACTCAAGCCAACCCGGATTTCCGGGCGATCTCCTTCCCCATATTTTTTGCGTCCGACGGCATACAGGCTATTATCCAACAATGCCTGGAACATTTTCCCGATCTGTCCCACGCACAAGTCGTTCTTGATCGAGGTCGATAACAGCATGGTCGATACCTCAACGGATAACTCACGCAGTTGCTTGACATTTCTCTTCTCAAACAAGGCGACATTGGCCCGACATAACTCGTTAACCTCAACCGTGACGCAAGTGCCCATCTGTTCCTTCAAAATCTCCTCCATTGCCTTCACGATCCGCACCGTACTATCGCCGTGTTTCACGATTTTCGTCATGTTATCACTCAACATCGACAACAGCTCCCGGCTATCCTCGTAATTGATCGTGTTACCCGCCTTATGATCCGCCTCCACATTGTGTTCCAGATCCTCGATCAACGACATCGAAAGGCGACCAAAATTATTGATATAATTCAATGGATTGAGAATACGATCCACCAAACCTTTCGTCAACTGCCCGATCGAAGCCATTCGCTCCTTACGAACCAACTCATCCTGGGCCTCGGCCAGTTTCGTCAACGCATTTGATAACTTCTGCGATTCCGCCCGGATAGCGTCGCGCTGCGAACGCAACTCAATCGTCCGTTGCTCGACCACGTTCGCCAAGAACTGCCGCTTATCCAGCTGCAAAAGCGTATAATATTTCCAAATATACAATACGCCAAAGAGGAATGCCAGGTAATAACCTACCATATCCTCCTCCTGATAAAAAGCGAGCGCCATTCCACCGACACAAGTCAACATGGCACCCTCAAGCAGCTTAATCCGCCGCTTGAGGGGAGAGATCCGCTTAATGTCTATGTCGCCCACAAGCTATAACTTAAAAGTTGATATTCACGCCAACCATCGCGCTGAACTTTTGCATCGGATAGCCGTAATACAACTCATACTCCTGGAACAGGATATTATTCAATTTAGCGTATACCCCAAAAGTATCGTTAAACGTATAGCTTCCTGTCAGGTTCAGTTCATTAATATTATTCATCTTCAATGGATTCGCTCCATCCAGTTCGGTATAACGATCGGTCGCCAAATAATAATCCAAAGCGATCGCCAGCTTTTGGATCGGATGAACCGTTACGCCAGCCGTTATCTCCACTTTCGGTTTGCCCCAGACATACTCAAGATCACCATTCACTTCGCCGCCAATCCAGGAGTCACCATAAGTCGCTGTCCAATGGTTATAAACACCTTTCAACTGGATGTCGAAAAGTTGTTGATAACTATATTTCAAATTAACACCCGCAAACAGGAGCTTCGTATCGACATCGGGCATAGCCTGGCTGAAATTACCGAAATGTCCACTCATGTAGGTTCTTGACGGCAAGAAGAGTACATCGCTACTCGTGATCTTATAGCCACCAAAAATATCAAACCAGAAACCAGGCACAATACCGCTCCGAAGACCAAGTTGAGCATCCAACCAATTGCGGGAAGGCGCCAACTCACAAGTCGGATCCACATAACGGTTCACCAATGAGGTCTCATACATACTATTGGAATAGAGTTTTCCGCCAGCGTTCAAATAGAATTGCGTTTTCTCCGCTACCTCCACGTCGGCCGCGATATTCGGAGAGGCCATGAACTTACTGTTCTCTCCCGTGACAAACATCACGCTCGCTCCCAGTTTCACGTTCCAGTTATCGCCCTCTATCCGATAATAAGGAGAGAGTGTTCCCTCCGCGTGATTCTCGAACTCGCAAACATAGAAAGTTCCATTCGCCGCCTTGGTCTCTTCAGGTAAAGAGTAGTTGAAATACTCGAACTGACCATCCAAACCAACACGCATATTTCCATTAAAGCCGGCGTTCAAGCCAAACTTAACATCGATCGTATTCTCCGCCGGACCTTCAGCCGGTTTTCCCAAACCATATTTATGGGAGAAACGGATATAATCCACATCCAGCAGATAACCGACATCCGCTCCTTCCTTCGACTCGACACCCACCTTGGCCATGATCGTCTGGTTCACCTGATTGGTCTCACGATCAACCTGCTCCAATTGTTGCTCGAGAGGCAAGCTTGAAGAGTTACCGTTGGGCAATCCATAATAATTGAAAGCGGAATAACCATAACGCAAGCCCATATTCAAAAGCATCTTATCAAAAGCATGCGTATAGCCCACACCGCCCAGGTTATCGTTAATCTTCGCCTTGACCTTCACGTCGTCAAGCTGTGAATAAGAGACATTCCCGTTGGTCGAACGATGTGAATACCAAACGTTCAACTTGTCCTTCTCCGTACTCAAGATATGATAACCGACATCTCCGTTAATATTCAGGTAAGTGCCCACACCCAGGTTCAAATAACCGCGTCGTTTGTTATGGGCAATCTCAGTCATCATATTCCCGGCGGGCAAGATACCGATCTGGGGCGCCGGACTGGCCGGTATCGTATAATCGGAATAATCAATCGGGATCTTACGCGCCTCCGGCTCCTTAATCGCCGGTAACGTATTGACCTTATTCGCGTCCAACACCGTCGGATCATATTCACGCTCCAAGGTCATTTCCCGCTCCAAAGCGTTCTTCTTCGTCAAATCCTCTTGCGCGTTCACCACGCCAACAGCCCCCAAAAGGAGAGCGACACCAATAGCCTTATTATATTGAGTTTTCATTGCCTTCATTCTTATTAGTCTGTATTTTAGCCAATCTCTCCTCTATCATCGAAGCGATCTCATCATCTCCACTGTAATTATTACGCAAGCTGACCAGATACTGTCGTGCCTGGAAATTATCTCCCTGACGGATATAAATATCTGCCAACAAGATAAAGCCACGAGCCAACCAATACTGATGCGGCGTTCCGTTCTCAATGAAATTCATCAAGACAGCCTCCGCCTCCTTATCCTTATTCTGATCAAAATAGAGTCGAGCCAACAGATATTTAGCTTCCGCTCCTTGGACCGTACGCGTGTCCTCGCTGATGGCCTTCAGATCCGCCAAGGCCTTCTCGCCATGTCCTTCCTCCAAATAGGCTTTTGCCCGGACATAACGGGCCTCGATCGCCAACTCGGGCGATAACTTGGCGTCCTTCAAAAGATCATTAGCCGCCTCAAGAGCCTCATTCGTTCGATTAATATTGACCGCACAACGCATCATACCCAATTTCGCGGCCTGTTGGTTATCCGGATTCTCGGCGATAGCCCGCAAACGCTTGAAGCTTTCCAAAGCATTCGCGTAATCCTTATCCATATATTCGATCTCCGCCTTTCGAGCCTGCGACTCCTCGGCAAACTTCATATCACCACTGGCCAAAACCTGCTCAAAGAGTCGTTTCGCCTCAGCATAGTCCTTGGCGGCAAAAGCGATACTTGCCAAATAATAGTTCGCGTTCGAGCGGAAGGCACCCGCCGGGAAATTCTCGAGATAATTCAGCAAGCTCTGACGAGCCCGGTCATTATCACCCCGCATAAACATCTTCTCGGCCGCCAGATAAGTAAGCGAATCCTGCTCGCTGGCATCGATCCGGATATTACCGCCCAACGAATTGACATAATTGGCATAAGCCTCTACGTTATCAAGATCCACATAAACCGATTTCAGGTCTTGCAACGCAACCTTAGCCTCATCACTTCCCGGATAATTATTGATCACCTCCTTATAAGCCTCGATTGCCTTCTCCAATTGGTTCGCGTTATAATAAATCAATCCTAATTGAACTCCACCTTTCCGGGCCAAGCTGCTTTGAGGATACTCACGAATCAATTGTTTGAAGGTCGACGCGGCCTGCGTATTATTGTCGAGCAAAACATAAGAACGTCCCTTCTCAAACAGGGCATCATCCACATATTGCGATTGAGGGAAATCCCGGATCAACTGATCCAGCACATTGATCTTACCCTTGTAATTCTTTTGCAAGCCCATCACGAAGCCCTTCTGATACAAGGAATAATCACCTGCTGATGGTTGAAGATGAGCAGCATAATTATAATTCTCTTCCGCCTGGGCAAACTGACGATCGTTGAAGAGGCAATCGCCAATCCTATTATAGGCGTCGGCAACAGCCGGTTGTTTCTCATTCTTCTCCAAATCCACATACTGACGGAACCGGCTCAATGCCTCACTGTAGTCTTTCAACTTGAAATAGCTATAACCCATATTATAGTAGGCTAAAGCATACATATCCGAACTCTTCTGACGGGTATTACTCAAATAAGTACGGATATCCGAGATCGCCCGACGATACTCGCCCATACGGTAATAGACCTCCGCACGCCAGAAATAGGCATCATCTCGTGATTCCGTATCGTAAGCGCCCAAAGCGATCGACTGGTTGAACAGGTCAAGCGCCTCCTCCATCTTTGTATTCGTGAAGGCTTGCGTACCCAACTGGAAAAGGATCTTTTGTTTCGCCTGTAAGATCTTCGCGCTCGGATGGTTAATCTTATTGATCGACCCGAGAGCCGCCTCATAATTCTTGGTTGTCAGATAGACCTCAACCAAATAATCGTTAACCTTATCGGCATAATTGGAACTTGGGAAATCATTCAGGAAATCCTCAAAAATCGTCACGGACTCACCAAATCCGGTAAAGGCCGTCTCGTGGATCAGCAAGGCATAATTATACATGGCCGCTTCCTGAACCATCTTATCATACGAAGAGGTAGCCGCGACCTCAAAGGCCATACGGGCATTATTCTTATCATTCAGTTTCAGGTAGCTTTGTCCCAAGTAAAGATAAGCGTTCTGCGTCAACTCATCGTTCTCATGAACAGCCTGTCCCAAGGCTTTCACCGCGTTCCGGAAATCTCCCTGATTGTAATAACAAACACCCAGGATATAAAGATCTCCCCTTGATGGCGCGTCAGTCGTTTCCGCATATCGCTTCAACATAGGCAAAGCCCTGGCCTCATCACCTTTATAATAATAGGAAGCACCAACGATCCGATAGATCTCGCTATTCTCCTCCGGTCCCAGATCATCAGCCAGCAGCTCCTTACCTTCACGAAGCACCTTATCATATTTACGCTGGATAAAATAGATCTGTGCCATATAATAACGAGCCCGCCGCTGGAACTCCGGATGATTGCCCAATCTGGAAAATTCCGCCAAAGCCCGGTTATAATCACCAGTCGAATAATCTATATAAGCGACATAGTAGGCCGACGCGTCCCGATAAGTATCCCCGATCTCAGCGATACGGGCAAAATAACCTTTCGCCTCATCGACCTCGCCAGTCCTTAAAAGGGAATAGGCCAAGCGGAAAGTACATGTCTCCTGTTGATCGGCCGAAAGCATATCTATATCTGCCTCCCGAAACCAATAAATGGCACGGTCGTAATCCTCACGCTCAAAATAGGCGGAACCGACCAGAAATGAGATCTCGTCCGCATGGCGTGTCGAGGGATAGGCATCCAAAAAGCCCTCCAATAACTCAAGGGCTTCAGGCAATCCCTGCTCAAAAGCGGAACAGGCGAGCATGAAATCAGCTTCCTGAATCAAGTCCGCATCTTTCGAATGCTTCTTGAAAGCATCCAATTTATCTATGCAACCCGCATAATCCTTTAACTCAAACAAATCCCGTCCCTCGACGAACAAACGATCGGCCGAGGAAAACTGATATGACCTTTGTCCGTTCGCCAAATGGCTACCCAGCACCAGGCATAATGGAACAAGTACTTTTTTCATTACTCCCTATTCTTTGATTAATCGCATTCAAGCATATAGCGCGAACTTACATAAAAACTGCCATTAGCGCACGATTTAGGGCCATCTTTTTGAAAGACTCGCCCCTAAAGCCAAACGATAGCCCCTGAGAATCGGGCATTGAATACACAATAGTACGTGATGGCGCATACATACGTATGTGCCGGCCGACACGATCGCTCCCATAAATCGACACGTACGTACGCGAAGGCTGACACGTACTATTGTGTAACGCCAGACGCATCACAGTGTATTTCAAATTCCACTGCAGTGTATTTGGAATTTCACCGCAGTGTATTGGAAAATGGACTTCGATCATTCCATCTCCCGATAGAACGCAATGGCTTTACGGATCGAATCCAAACCGAACGCTTCCGGATCCAAAGACTCCCGAGGCATGACCAAGATGGCCTCCGCATCATCATCCGCCCGGGCAGCCTCAAAATGGCTCACCTCACATTCATAAAACAGGTCTAACGTATGTACAAGAAAACCGGAATAGGGATAAAGATTGGATATTGAGAAAAGATAGCGAGAACGAACCACCTGGAGCCCGGTCTCCTCACGAACTTCCCGTCGCACGGCCTCCTCGGCAGTCTCAAACATATCCACAAAACCTCCCGGCAGATCAAGCGTACCTTTAGCCGGATCTTTCTTGCGACGCACCAAAAGCAACTCGCCATGAGCATTACGGATAAAACAGGCGACCGCCGCAGAAGGATTAAAATAATAGACAAAACCACACGCCTCGCATTGTTTTGCCTTCTCGTTACGAACGGTGAAAGCTTTTGCCCCACAACGAGGACAATACTCAAATTGATATAAAGGATGTTCCGTTATCTGTTTCATATCCATATAAAAAGCACGGATCACACTCGGTAGCCTTCTCGCTACTCTCGTGAGACCCGTGCTTGAGTTAAATTGTTGTCTTTCCCTCAGCGGGAATAATAAATCAGACGCTCAAATTGGGATCTTGCTCCTTGACCTCCCAGCCTAATGCGCTGGCACCCAAGACAGCGGCATCGCTCTCTTTCAATTGAGAGAAGATCAGTTTCGTCTTACCCTCGAATACCTTCAACATGTTCTTGTCCATCGCACGCTTGATCGGGTTCATCAACAAATCGCCCGCTTTAGTCAAGCCACCGAACAAGATAATCGCCTCAGGACTAGAGAATGCTACGAAATCAGCGAACGCCTCACCCAACATAGTACCTGTAGCCTCGAAAATATCCAATGCCAGCTTATCATTCTTCATAGCCGCATCGTAAACATCCTTAGAGGTGATCTCATCCGGATCCAGCTCTCTCAAGACGCTGTCCTCCTTACGGATCTCCAGATACTCACGAGCCGTACGAGCCACACCCGTAGCGGAAGTATAAGCCTCCAAACAACCGCAACGACCGCAACCGCATTGACGACCATTATTCCGGCGCATGATCACGTGACCCAGCTCACCAGCGAAACCATCGTGTCCATAAACCAGATTACCACCGATGACGATACCGCTACCAACACCCGTACCTAAAGTGATCTCGATGAAATCCTTCATACCACGAGCCGCACCATAAGTCATCTCACCAATTGCTGCCGCATTCGCGTCATTTGTCAAAGCGACAGGAATATTATTCACGCTCTCGCTGATCAACTGTGCCAAAGGAATTTTACCCTTCCAAGGCAAGTTCGGAGCGAACTCGATGCAACCATTAAAGAAGTTGCCGTTAGGCGCACCAACACCAATACCTTTGATCTTCTCCGGACCACCGGCCTGATCAATAACTTGTTTCAAACCTACTGATAATTCCCGAACATAATCATTAATATCCGCATACTTACCAGTCTTGATAGAACCGCTATAAAGAATTGTACCTCTAGCGTCAACTACACCATAAACAGTATTGGTACCACCTATATCAATACCTACTACATAAGGTTTCTCCATGATTTTATATTTAGGATTAATAATGTGTTAATTGTTTATTATGTTACAGGGAACAAATATAAATAGGTTTAATCTAAGCGGCAACATAATTTCATAATTTTTTTCATGAGAACGCTTAATAATTATTATTTGTCCCCCCAACATTGCTCTCTCTATCTAATTATCGAGGATCGGAAGCCGGTAAAATCTCAATCCAATAATCATCCGGATCGTTAATAAAATAGAGCCCCATCGCCTCATTCTCGAAACAAACCGCGCCCATTTCCCGGTGATATTCGCGGATCTTATCGTAATCGCCCGCTACCCGAAAACAAAGATGGCTCTCATTCTCGCCCAACTCATAAGGCTCTTTATGATCACGCAACCAAGTCAGCTCCAACAAGAACGGGCTGACACCATCTGTCAGGTAAACCAACACGAACGAACCGTCGGCGGCCTCCTTCCGGTGATGCTCCTTTAATCCTAACGCCTTACCATAGAAAGCGATACTTCTTTCCAAATCCAACACATTGATGTTGAAATGATCAAACCTACTCTTAATCTCCATATTCCAAATTCTTAAAATTCCACAGATGCCCCGGGAGACGGCAACAGACAAAAATAAGTTCCTTTTCCTGTCACATATGGCTCTACCACCTTTGTCTTATCGGGCATCTCCCAATAATGCATCGGGACAAATATAGCGATTCGCAAGCGATCCACCAATTGCCGGGCACCCCGATCGAAGTCGCTTCCCAACCTGGGATCTACCGGGAACATCGCCAAATCAAGCTTATCAGTCTCTTCCCTCAACCGGCTAATCTCCTTCAAGTAACGTCCTTCCGCATCCTTCACCTCTTCGGGAGTCGACTCGTCAGTCCAATGCCAATTATTCAAATCGCCCGCATGAAAAATTGTTTTTCCCTCTAATCGCAATAGGAAAGAAACACCCACATCGGTCGAGCCAAACGCCTTTACCCATAACAGGCCATCCTGATAAATATCACCAATACGGAGAAAACGACCATCACCCTCTTTCGCACGCCGACGCTTGAGGATATCCCTCGACAAGAGATAGATCGTATCCGGCTTTTCCTCTTTCCATGTCAGGATCTCCGGATTAAAATGATCCGGATGGAAATGAGAGGCAAAGACATACAACGGACCCTCACGTTTCAACAAATGGTCATGAACATAGTGGCTACAATCCGCCAACAAGGCATCACGATAAAAATCAAAAAGGATAGAGAAGCCGTCACCTTCTATGGCAAAACCACTATGATAAATATATACCAATCTCATACAACCCGATCATAACTTGATTTCCACGCCATTGTAAAAATCCAAGATTTTTGCCCGGAAGATATAATCATATTTGGCCTGAGCCTGTTCCGCCAAACTCTGAGCATATTTAGTCTTGGCCTCATTGAACTCAAAGACCGTACTCTTACCTGCCTCATAACTGGCCTGGGCATACTCGAACGCCTCCTTGCTCGCGACCACCGACTTACCCGAAGCCGTATATTTCTCCTGGGCAGCCGTAGCGTTAAAATAGGCTTGTTGGATCTCCTTATACAAGGCCTTGCGGGTATTCTCGAGCATCAACTCCTGATTCCGTATATTCACTTTTGCCTGACGGACACTATTCCGTACCTGTAAACGGTTAAACAATGGAATAGACAAGCTAAAACCAATAATATTCTGTCCGTTCTGTTTCAACTGCTCGGAGAAGGAACGGGTATCAACAAACTCCCCACCCATTGAGGAATGGTAATAACCGTTACTATAACTAGCGCCCAAATTCAATTTCGGATAATATTCCGAACGGGCGACGTTCAGATTCTTCTTCGCGCTCGCTAACAGATACTCTTGCTCCCTAATCTGAGGTTTAAATGTCAAGGCATTCTCATAGATATGATCCGGAGGCAACAAACTGCCCATATTCTCTGCCACGACATCCACCTGTTCAGGAGTCTCGATATCAAAATCCTTATTGCTCCGCTCCAACTCCAGGCTCTGCGCCAAGTCTAGCAAAGCTAAGCTCACATTATTTCTCGACTCAACCAATGTCGCCTCATCCTTAGCCAGCTGGGCCTTCATGTCATACAATTGCGAGAGAGGTACCTTTCCGTTATTAACCATCGCTTCAGTCTTGCTTACCTGCTCATTATCGAGAGCGACTTGAAGCTCGGCTACCTTTAATAACTCCTTATTATATAGGACCTGCAAATAATAAGAGGCGACATTAATAGCCAAATCCTCTTTTGCCTTGTTCAAGCTTTCCATAGCGGCCTTAAGGCTTAACCGGCGAGCGGCTATATCATTTGGTGTCTTTAAGCCATCAAACAAAGGCATGTCGAGACTAATATTAAATGTCGTATTCTGGGCACTTTGGTCAACGATCACTCCCGACTTAGTTGTCGATCGTCCGAACTGAAAGCTTTGCGTCGCACCCGCATTTACTGCCGGCAACCAACTCCATTTGCTTGTGCTCAATTCGATATCACGACTTTCCTTCTCTTGTTCCTTTTGCTTCAAGTCTATATTATTTTCCTGAGCATAACGGATACATCGCTCCAAGCTCCAGAGATCCGGATCATCTTGCGCTGGGAGCGGCGATGCGCCTGCCAGCAAAAAGGCCATCCATGCCAACGGGCAAATCACTCTTTTCCTCATAAATCCACTCTCCTATTCTTTTTCATCCAGTTTTACTTCCGAACCACGAATCTTCTCCGAGCCCGTCAATCCCTCCTTGACCTCGATCTTTATACCATCCGAAAGCCCGACCTTCACAGGATGCTTCTCAAACAATTGCTTAGGTGTCTCCTGCTTCAACAAGTATACAAAAGTAGAATCACCCTTGAATTCCACCGTACTTTCCGGGATCGTCAGGACATTCTCCGCTCTTTTCAATACGATCTCCGCATTCGCACTGTATCCGGCACGAATAAAAGTATCTTCCGGTATCTTGACCGCGGCCTTTACCTCAAACTGGATCGCTCCATTTTCCTCCTTACCTTTAGGCGACACATACTCTAATGCCGCGTCAAAAGTCTGACTTTCCAATGCGCCAACTGTCAGTTTAATGGGCATTCCCATATTAATTCTACCGATTTCTGTCTCATCCACTTTACCGACAAAAAGCATATCCGACATATCCGCGACGGTCGCGATTGTCGTTCCATCATTAAAATTATTGGCCTGAATCACGGAGTTTCCAACCTTAACGGGAATATCCAGAATCATGCCACTAATCGTACTCCTAATTTGCGTTGTACTGCTGACATTCGAATTGCGAGCGATACCGTCTCGCACAATCTCCAACTCACTCTGCGCTGTCGATAACTCTTCTTTTGCTTTCAAATAATTCGCGTTCGACAGATCGTAATCCTCACGAGAGATTACGCCTTGATCAAACAAGGCTTTATCTCTCTTATAGGTTTGCTCGACCTGTTCCAATGAAATACGGGCCACATTCACACGAGACTCCACACTATTCAACTGGACCATCTCCGGAATCACCTTAATGACGGCAATAATATCTCCAACCTTCACCATATCACCCGCCTCTTTCCGGAGTTCCGAGATAATTCCGGATATCTGTGGCTTGATTTCCACCTCGTAACGCGGTTCTACATTACCTGTCGCCACGGTCTTTGTCTCTACCGTTCCTTTCTCTGGAGAAACAATTTCATAAACTGTCTCTACCGGCTGTGCTTTTTTCCATAAGAAGTAAAATGTCCAGATCACGGCGATGCCCACCAACGACAGCAACACGATCCGCAAGATTTTCTTCACCACTTGATTTTTCATTTCCTTTCTCTCTATTTATCCGTTCATACTTATCTTTTTCATACATTCTCCCAAACACGATCACTCATCACGAATCGCGTCGATCGCCTTAATTTGCATAGCTCGCCAGGCAGGAATCAATCCAGCCAACATTCCACTAAACAGAAGAATTACCGTAGCCGCCACCGCTGTCTCGATATCAACACTCGGATCGACCAGGAAAGGATCCTTTCCCCCTGCCTGAGCCTGAAGAATCGTGTTAAGAACATCCAATATATAAACGCCAAGACTCAACCCCAGCAAACCGGCCAAGGCCGTCAACACCAAACTCTCGCTCATGATCTGAGAAGTGATATTAAAAGGTGTAGCACCCAAAGCCCTACGAACTCCGATCTCACGAGTACGTTCCTTTACGGTCACCATCATGATATTACTTACACCAATGATCCCGGCAAACAACGTTCCCAAACCAACCAACCAGACCAAGATATCCACGCCAATAAAAAGCATCTGGATCGTCTCGAACTGGGTCGCAATATTCACGACACCCAACGCTTGCGGATCCGTAGGCGCGATCTCATTCTGGGCAAACATGATCGCCTTGATATCGCCTATCACCGTTTCGATATTAAAACCATTCTTGACGCACACGCAGAGAAAATGCAAGATATCGCCCTGATTTAAGGTTTGCTGCATTGTCCGGAAAGGCAGGAATACGCTCTCTTCCGAACGACCTCCTATATTGACATTGGAAGCAATCTGCTCCACCACACCAACTACTTGGTAATAAATCCCGTTCACCCGAACATACTGTCCACAAGGGTCTCCTCCGCGGAAAAGGTTCTCATTCACCTTGCTACCGATCAAGCAAACCTTCCGCCTCTCCCTCTCATCCATGTTATTCAACAAACGTCCATAATGAACCTTCTGGCTTTCAATATGAAAATAATCCGCCGTAACGCCCTTAACATTATAGGTTCCACTCAACTGTCCATGTACTACGTTCTTATCGGAACTGTTACCCCAAAGAATCGGCGAGATGTACTCAATTCCCTCAACATTACGGGTAATGCTTTCCAAATCCCGGTTACGCATGCTCCATTGCCGTCCTTTATTAAAGCCTTTATACGGCTCGCTTGTCCGATCTGAAAAAAAGAAAACCGAATTGGTCGAAAAGCCCTTCACGCTAGCCATGATCGCGTTACCCATTCCTGTACCACAGCCCAATAGGATCACAAGCATCAAGATACCCCAAAACACGCCAAAACAGGTCATCAGGCTACGGGTCTTATTACGAGTGATTGTCACCCAAATTTCTGTCCACCGATCAAAATCAAACATCATGTGCCTCCTTTCTAAATAATTACTCCGCCCGCATGGCCTCAATAGCGCTAATCTGTACTGCTTTCCTTGCCGGGAAATAACCCGCGAGAACGCCCGCGAAAATAATCAGGGCCGTCGCCGAAAGGGCAATCGACAAATTAACAGTTGGATCTCTGAAAACGGTCACATTCGCCTCCTGTCCACCCGTAGCCTGGGCCGCATTAGCGGTATCCATCGCCGCACTCACCGCCTCTGTCAAGCCAATGCCCGCCACCATACCTAAATAACCGAATACAGCCGTCACCAAAATGGATTCCGTAATAATCAAACCGAGAATCGAGGCTGGCTTAGCGCCAATCGCCTTACGGATGCCAAACTCACGTGTCCGCTCCTTTACCGTAATCAGCATGATATTACTGACGCCTACAATTCCAGCGGTCAAGGTTCCAATACCAACCACCCACAAAAAGAGCGTGATCGCATTCATCATATTATTCAACATCCGGAACTCATTCGCCATATTCCACATAACCAGCGCATTCGCATCTGTTGGATCAAATCGGTATAAGCGACTCAAAGTCTGACGAAAATCTTCCTCAAACTGTTGATTTTCCTCCTCCGACACCAATCCATTGACCGTAAAAGTCAAATTGCTCAGGTCATCACCCTGCTTATATAGCGAACGGGCCGTAGAAAATGGGATATAAGCCGGAGCATTATTACTCATATTGTCATCTTCATAAATTCCTATCACCTGATACATGACTTTACCGACTCGCACCCATTGACCTAATACCGGCTGATCACGAAACAAGACCTCCCGCATACGAGGACTCAACACGATCACTTTCCTCGACTCACGCATATCCAAATTATTGATAAAGCGACCATCCCCCGCGTTTATATTCACGTAATTGATTGCCGCATGATCCGGGAAAACGCCATTAACCTGCCCCGTAAAGTACTCCTTATTCACATAAAACGTATCCGTCTGGTAAATCGTAGCAGAATAAAGGTCAATCTCCGGATGTGCTCGGGTAATGACATCGATATCCGATTCTTTCAAGGTAATGGAACGATTCAACGGAAGCCCTTCCCAAGGTTTGGTAGTATAACCGCCCCGTACCTCAATCCTGTTCTTCGACCAATTTCGGAAATTATACATCACGCCATTACGGAAACCATTACCCGCTCCCAAGAGAACGATCAGCATGAAAATTCCCCACGAGACCGAAAATCCCGTCAACACGGTACGCAACTTATTCTTACGGATCGTGCTCCAGATCTCCCGAAGATTATCGAAATCAAACATAGCCTTTCCCTCGCTCTATTTTCTCGATCAAACCATCTTTCAAACGGATGATGCGATCAGTTGAATCAGCCACCGATTGCTCATGCGTCACGATCACCATCGTCATGCCTTCCTTATTGACCTGCCGGAGCAAATCCATCACCTCAACCGTCGTCTTGCTATCCAATGCGCCTGTGGGCTCATCGGCCAGGATCACCTGGGGTTTAGCGATCAACGCACGGGCGATCGCGACCCGTTGCTTTTGTCCACCCGACATCTCATTGGGCATGTGTTCCGCCCAATCTTTCAAGCCTACCATATCCAGGTATTCCAAAGCCAACGCGTTCCGTTTCTTCCGGCGGACTCCTTGATAATATAAAGGTAAAGCCACATTCTCGACCGCATTCTTGAATGAGATCAAGTTAAACGACTGGAAGACAAAACCGATCATTCGGTTTCTCAACTCCGCCGCCCGAGTCTCACTCAAGTTACGTATCAACTGACCATTCAACAGGTACTCACCCGAGTCATAAGTATCTAATATGCCCAGAATATTCAACAACGTAGATTTGCCTGAACCGGAAGCGCCCATAATGGAAACCATCTCACCACGCTCCACTGTCAAGTCAATCCCTTTCAAGACATGCAGGGGCGCACCGTTAAAATAGGTCTTATTTATGTTCTTTAAATGAATCATCGCAAATACGCTATTCCACCTCTCCTTTTAATACAAATTTGAGAATAATAATTACTGTTTCATTTTACGGCAAATATAGTAATAACTACATTCCTTGTATCACAAGGTACTAAAAATTATACTACATTAACACTACAAGGAACACGATTCAAATAAAGTCGCTACCTTTGTAGAAGATTAACTGATAAGATTATGACTAGAATAGGAACTCCAATGTCAAAGACAGCCACCAAAGTCGTCTTATGCGGCTCGGGCGAGCTGGGAAAAGAATTCGTGATCGAGCTTCAACGCTATGGCGTAGAGGTTGTCGCACTGGATAAATACGCTAACGCGCCGGCGATGCAAGTCGCTCACCGCTCTTACGTCGTCTCCATGCTCGACGGACAGGCTCTAAGGGAAATTATCGAGAAAGAAAAGCCGGATTATATTGTTCCTGAGGTCGAGGCTATCGCCACGACAACTCTCATGGAACTGGAGAAAGAGGGCTATAACGTCATTCCAACCGCTAAAGCGACTTGGCTTACCATGAATCGTGAGGGCATTCGCCGACTGGCAGCCGAAGAGGTGGGCTTACCTACCTCTCCATATCGTTTCGCGGCAACAGAGGAAGAATTCATCGAGGCGGTCCATACGATTGGCATGCCCTGTGTCGTTAAACCGATCATGAGTTCAAGCGGCCATGGACAAAGCGTCATCCGTGAGGAGAAGGACATTGATCCCGCTTGGCATTATGCGCAAGAAGGCGGTCGGGCCGGTGCCGGTAAGGTGATTGTAGAAGGTTTCGTGAACTTCGATTATGAGATTACGCAACTGACTGTTCGCCATATCGGCGGAACTTCATTCCTGGAACCAGTTGGCCACGTCCAGGTCGATGGCGACTATCGCGAGTCTTGGCAACCGCAAGCCATGAGCCCTGTAGCGAAAGCGAAAGCACAAGAGATCGCCAAGAAAATCACCGACGCGCTCGGAGGCCGGGGTATTTTCGGCGTCGAACTGTTCGTCAAAGGAGACGACGTGATCTTCAGTGAGGTCTCACCTCGCCCACACGATACAGGTATGGTAACAATGATTACGCAAGATCTCTCGCAATTCGCTCTTCATGCCCGTGCGGTCTTAGGCCTTCCGATTCCGAACATCCGTTTCCTCGGACCAGGCGCCTCACGTGCGGTTGTCGTAGAGGGAGACTCTGATCATCTGGCACTGAGCAATCTCGACAAGGTATTGGAACAACCCGATACGCAAATGCGTTTCTTCGGTAAGCCGGAGGTTCACGGACATCGCCGGATGGCTGTATTATTGGCTAGAGGAGAGGATGTCGCCGACGCCCGCCGAAAAACCGGGGTCATGAAAGACCATCTCGAGATTGAGCTTTAACCCATATAATTACACAATAGTACGTGTGCGCTTACACGTACTATTGTGTATCTCTAAACGAACGTATATATAAGCGCACACATACGTTCGTATCGGCCCACACGTACTATTGTGATCAGGCCTATAAATAGGCCTCAAGAAACGCTATCTTCAAGCCTACCTGATTATTCCCTGAATGTCAATTGGATACCTGGATCATTCTTGGCAATGATAGCGAGTTCACGCATCCGGTCCTTAACCTCACCTTTCACAAACTCCGGCACATTGTAAGATTTCATCAGACTATGATAATAGCCGGGATCCTCTTGAGGCAACATGAAAGCTTTCGAAGCCTCTCCATTCTCATCGATATGCGTGATATACAAACGGGTATATAACCCATCATCCCGACGGCTACTGAAAACAGCCCAACGTCCATTACTACTCCAGGAGTGATAACTCTCCACATCCGGACTATTGGCTAAAGTAAGCGGACTCAGCTCTTTCGTCGTCAAATCTAGCATGTATAAATCAGCTGATTTATTCCAAATCATAAAATAACCATAATCCGCAATGGTCAGTAACAAATGTCTTCCATCTGGCGAAAGACGAGGCCAAGAAACACTTTTTCCATAATCAGAAGCCTTATAAAGAGTATCCACCTCTGTCCCAAAAGTCCCAGTTACCGGATCAAAAGAGATCGAACAAAGATCAAAACGCACTTGCTCAAACTCCTTCGGCATTTCTCTAGCCTGTGCCGAACAGAAATAAAGTCGCTTACCATCTGAAGAAAAGGTCGGACAATTCTCAAAACGATCTTTTGACATCAGCAAATCAGATGAAACAATCTCATGGTTTTCCGTATCATAGACCACCACGTCCGAAGCACTATCATAGACTTCTATACGATTACGATTCGTCTGATGAAAACTTTGATTCGTCTGATTCACTGAAAAAGCGATATAACGTCCTCCCGGATGCCATGAAGGATAAACCAACGTTGACATCGTATGATCGGTCTTCGTATTCAACTTCTCTATCTTATCACCTTTGATCAAATAGGTTCCATTATTTTTTCCACGCATATGAAAAATCATCTTATCAGGATCTTGCGCACTAAAGGAATGGCAATTCATGCAATTTTGGTCCGTTAAGCGATTCTCCATTACCGGCGACTGATCATAACTAGACAATTCCCGTTGATAAATACCCATATTGTTCCACATCTCATATCCCGGCTCTATCAACCGATAAACCAAATATAAATCGATCGAATCAGTTGAGACATATTGCCGGAACGCGGAATAACGTACCCATTCCTTATCCTTCGCGTAAATGGTCACCTCGATCTCACCCTTCGCATCGGCCAATAACTTCTTCCACCCTTTCTCAGGGATAGAAAAATAACCTTTCCGCTCTTTCACGACAAGCTCCTGAGAGGGAGTCCGAAAACAGGCATAGGCCTCCTCATGCGGACTTTCCAGCCTGAAATTGGGTGGTGCCACATTAACAGGAAAAGTAACCTCCTTATAATCCGGATAAATATCGGGGGAAGCGGCAATCTCCTTTCCATCTGGCAAACGATCATTTCCCCCACATGAGAGTAAACAGCCCAGACAGCAATAAGCAAGCACGGCCAATAGATTTCTCCGTATCATCATAATCTCATTTCTTGTAAATAAAGTAAAACCAATAAGTATCGCCAAACGAGCGACTCAACATCGCGGGTAACTGGGGATTATTGCGGTTGCCTAGCACTACCTGACGATAACCGGCAAAACGCTGGATCACTTGAGAAGATAAATTAAAGCGATGCCAATAATCCATATCCTTTTCCGCCAACAGAATCACGGCTTCCTGGAAACTCTTTGGCAAAGTCCGCAAAGCAGGTGTTCCATAATAACTCTCGATCAGGTTCTTGAATCCTTGAAGATTTTTCGACAGGAGATAATAAGCGCCTAAATACTGAACTGCCAAATTATCATCCGATTTGCGAGAGAGACGATCAAGCAAGTCGCCCTCTAATCCACGAATATTAGCTAATCCAGACTGCGCTCGCCATAAGGCACGTTTAGCGCCCAATAATGGATCTGCCTCGACTGCCTCATCATTATAAAGGAAACGGCGATGACGCTCAGCCCAATCAGCATAGAAAAAGGTATTAGACAAAACATCCAGGTATTTTTCGGCAACAACATACTCTCCACTAATCAAATTCGTCTGCACCAAACGCTGCATATGCCTAACGCTTCCCTGCCGAGAAGCAATAACATTCCCTTCAAACGCACATTCTTGCGATACAGCAATTTGTCCGATCGTAAAATAACTCTCGCTCAATAAGGTTGTTGTCACGTACATCTTGTCCCAAGACAAGAGTAATCCGCTCAATCCATGCTGGTCGAAAGAGAACATACTTTCAGCCAACAGGCCACGTTCCGCCAAAGCGATATTCAGGTAATTAATATATAGGTAATTATTCAACGGACGTTGGCAACGTTTTATAATGTTATCCCATTGTCCTGTCCGGGAATAATAGTCAAGTTCCTTCATGAAAAGTGAGTTCGATTGCCCAAAGCGAGAAAAACCCCACCAGAAAAAGCCGACTAAACAGGCGAACTGAACCAATGTCTCCACAATTACCCGCCAACGTGGGAGCGTCTTCGCCTCAGGACAGAAACGAGCCAGTAAGATCGATAGCAATAACAAAGTCCAAGAAAGTGTCAGTATCAGGGGCGTATCAACCAAAGGATGATAATAAAGATCTGGCGACCAGATAAAACGCAAATCATTAACCCAGGTCGTTGAAACACTTATAACAGATAATAATCCAAACTCCGCTATAGCCACTACGGGCAAAATCCAACCACGAAAAGGACGGGACAGGAACTCCCACAAAATCAGCAACAACGTAAACAAACAAGCACTCGCCCCACCCAATAAAAATAATATTGGAATCAATAGCAGCATGCAAGCCCATCGCAAACGGTCACTACCTAAACGAATATACAAGGAAAAACCAATAACCGCAAGCAAATAAGCAATCGTACCACCCAATAAATAATTGAAATCAAACTGAATAACCAATAACGCCAAAACCGGAAGATAATATAAAAGATACAACTCCCGTGATGGTGAAAGCTTCAAGATTATTGAACGACACAATAAGGCGATCATTGTTAACAGGAGAGACAATACCACAGGTCCACCATAAGGCAAGATAAAGAATTGCGTCAATAACTCACCCAACCATAGGGAGAAACCTCCAGGCTCGACAAATCGTTCCATGAAATAGTCAGAAGTAGACTGGAAAAGTTGAAGCTGCTCAATATAGAGAAAGTGGAACTTACCCAGCCAATTCAACAAAAAAGTCAGCACAATAAAACTTATTGTACCCAAAATCAACGGTGTGTTTCTCATGTTAGTAAAATTCACTCAAATAAACATCGCTCCGATTCTCCGGAGAGCAGGCAAACTTAATAAATTATCACTATACCACCAAATCCCTTCGCCCATCTGTATAAACGAAAAATGGCCGGGCATACCACTACGCCCGGCCACCAAAACTAATGTTAACCAATCAAACTACTTCCAGTTCTCATTCTGAACCAACAAGCCGTCCATCTTCAAAATCTCGTTATAAGGAATAGGCAAAGTCACCCATTTCGGGCTATAAACGCTATTCGAGTATTTAGTCAAATATTGAGACTCATACTTAACGTAGTCATTCAAGACATCCGCAATGATACCCCAACGAGCCAAGTCATACCAACGATGGCCTTCCATACACAACTCAATACGACGCTCCCAACGTAAAGCCTCAAGAGCTTTATCCTTAGTAGAGAATTGAGAATCGGGATACAAACCGATACGATAGTTAGCCGCAGCATTTGCGCCTTGTTTACCATTTACCTTATCATCCAATACATAAGAAGATGTTGTCTCAGCCATTGTTGCGGGATCAGCAGCCTTTACATAGCCATTAGCCGCACGAGCACGTACCTGGTTGATGTACTTCCCTGCCTCTTGAGGTTGACCCAACTGGATCAGAGCCTCCGCATACCACAACAAGACATCCGCATAACGAATCAAGTGGAAGTTCTTAGTTGTAGAACAAGTCTGTGTCGTATTAGACAAGCTACCCTTATCCGCCTTTCTCGGGATATTCTTCTTGTTCAAATAAACACCACCATTGGAAACGTCACGAACCCAACCATCCAATCTTGTCGGAACTGTCCAATCCAAATACGGAGTTTCGAAACGACCTGCGGAAACATCCAGACGAGGATCGGTATATACTTCCAAGTCCGTATTAGGAATATTACCATCTTCCAAAGTTGTCAAAACCGGCTGGTTACGATAAGACTTATCCATCAAAGGCAAACCATTCGCGTCAACGATATGAGCGTTAACCATATCATAAGAAGGTTGATAGAATCCCCAACCACCAGTACCTAACGCACCGTTGAAACCGATATGCCAAGCACCATTAACGTTAGCGGTCTCCTCTACTGTACCAGTAACAGCCGCTTGGATGTCAAAGACAGACTCACCCGTCCAGTCACTAACACCTGCCGTGTAAAGCTCCTCGTAAGTATCAGCCAAACGATATTTCGTTCCATTGTTATCCTTACCGTTAGCCATTACATCCTCAAGGATAGTTTTTACCTCAGCCCAATGGTCGGAAGTACCGTTCTTTCCGTCATACGGAGAAGATTGATACATTTTTACTTTAGCCAAGAAAGCAGCAGCAGCCCATTTGTTAACACGACCTTTCTCAGTAGGCCATGTATCCGGCAAGTTATCATAAGCGAATTGTAAATCCTCTACAATCTTATCCCAAATGTAGATATAGTTACCACTCTCATCCACATTGGAAACTTGAGGATTGACATTCTCTTTCATTGCCGTATCATCTACATAAGGTACAGCGGCACCAAACAATTTCACTAACTCGAAATGCCAGAAACCACGCATGAAACGAGCTTGAGCGATAGCCTCAGTATAGAAATCCTTCTCTTGACCAGCGGCAGCGGAAAGTTCCTCCTTACATTGATCTGCGACCTTAATGACATTGTTCGCAAAGAAAACACCATTATAACAACCACCCCACTTCGTATTCAAATAACCGTTATCAGTCGTAAAGGTATAGGTCTCCAAACTAGTGAAGTCCGGCTGGTCCTGATACGTAGAACCCTTATTGGCATCACCACCCATGACATCACCATAGGTATAATTGGTCAACGTACCCTCGAAATAACTAGTGTTATGCAACTTGGCATACATACCGGTCAACAATTGCGTGATTCCCTCTTGTGAAGCAAAATCCGGCTCTTGTTTATTCGTGATCGGCTTTACATCCAAGAAATCAGAACAGGAGGTTGATACTCCCATTACAGCGGCAGCCATCGCCGCATATATAAATATTTTCTTCATCTTGCCTTTTAATTAAATGTTTTCAAACTCATTCATTAACACATGAAATAGCTTAGAATGTTACGTTTACACCCAACAGGAACTGACGTGGCATACCATAAGATCCATAATCTGTACCCATGTTACGGTCTTTAGAATTACCAGATCCATCATCTGTACGAACTTGAGGATCCAAACCTGAATAACCAGTAATCGTGAATACGTTAGCGAGCTGACCATAAATACGGATCTTCTCGAACTTGATCTTATTCAGGATGCTCTTAGGCAATGTATAACCTAAAGTCAAAGTCTGCATACGCAAGAAGGAACCATCCTCGATGTAACCAGAGTTAGACTCGTTAGCGGCAATTGTACTCTCACCGTTAGCTGTTGCCCACATCGGATAGATACCGTCCGGATTTGTTACCGGATGCCAAGAGTTGTCGCGACGGTCTCTTGAATAAGCGGACTGCAATGAACCGAAGTGTGTATAATATTTATACAAAGCGAAGATATCATTACCCACAGAGAAATAGAGATAAGTGCTCAAATCGAATCCCTTCCAGTTCAAACCGATATTCACACCACCAGTCAAATCCGGATGCGGGTTACCGATAAATGTACGGTCATCAGCCGTAATCTTACCATCATTGTTGACATCCTTCACCTTATACTGACCAACATAATTTGCGGCATTCAGGCTGGCAGCATCAGAAGTACCATACGGCAATACCGTACCACCTGCATCGTTCTTATAATTCAAGACCTCTTCCTCGCTCTTGTAGATACCATCCAGCATATAACCGTGGAATTCACCGATCGCATGGTCTTTCATCATAACGTTCATGTTAGAGATACGAGTTCCCTCAAAGATACCCGCATCTGTACCGATGTCGGTCAAAACGTTCTTATAGTGCGACAAGTTTACGCCAACCGTATAATCAACCTGACCAATCTTATCGTTCCAGTTCAAGTTCAAGTCCACACCAGTATTCTTCATGTCACCGATATTGACTTTCGGCTTGCTTGCGCCACCGGCCAAAGCAGACCAGTTCGCATCGATCAACATATCAGAAGTGTTCTTGATGTAGTAGTCGAAGTTTGCTGTCAAACGCTGATCAAAAGCGGTGATATCAAAACCGGCATTGAACATCTTGGAAGTCTCCCACTTTGCGTCGACATCACCCAAGTTCGTTACACCGAAACCTTGATAAACCTCCGTATCAGAACCAGTAATACTATACAGATAAGAGTTACCTGTTCCATATTGGAATGCCCAGTTGTACGCACCAATGTTAGAGTTACCAGTCGTACCGTAACCCGCACGAATCTTCAAGTCGTCCAACCACGTCCGAGTCTTTTCCATGAACTTCTCATCTGAAATACGCCAACCCAAAGAGATGGATGGGAAGGTACCCCAACGATTCTTCTCAGAGAATTTAGAAGACGCGTCACGACGAACAGTTACTGTAGCCAAATACTTGCCTTGGTAAGCGTAGTCCGCACGAGCGAAAATACCAAACAATGTAGATACCGCATTCTGGTTACCGCTGTTTCTCAAGTCTGCGCTCGCACCATTGTTGATAACCCAAGTATTCGGATCGTCCTCAAACGGATAATTGATACGACCTGCCTGGATCCAACGACCTAAGCCCTCACGGATAGCCTCAGTACCAACCACAGCATTGATTGAATGATCCTCATTGATTGTCTTGCTCCAAGTTGCCGTATTGGTCCATTGATAGCTTACCCAATAATTAGCCTGCTCATAGAACTCGTTGTTGTTACGTCCCTCCTTGTTGGTCATGATCGTACGCTTGTTCATCCAATAGTCCCAAGAACCACTCAAACGAGCACCAAACTGAGTACGGATCTTCAGATTCTCGCCAATAGCCTCCAACGGCATGATCTCAGCATAGATAGCGGTCTGACCACGGAAGAAACGACGGCGGTTGTCTTTTCCATGCTCAACTGCCATAACGGCACTTTCAGCACGTCCACCCTCAGGGTTAACAGAACCGGCAAAATCTCCTCCAAGCGTATAAACCGGTACCCAAGGCTGGATAGAATAACTCTTACCAAAGGTATTATCATCACCCTGACGGCCACGCTCACCGGAGTTCTCGATGATCGCCAAGTTCGTATTCTGTCCGATATTAAACCATTTATTTACATAGAAGTTGGTATTCGCACGCAAAGAGTAACGACGGAACCAAGACTCCTTAATCGTTCCCTCACGGTTCGTGTAACCCAAACCAATCGCATAAGTTGCCTTCTGGCCACCACCAGTTACAGATACCTGGTGATCCTGAACCATACCGGTCTGTTTAACCAAATCCAACCAATCGGTACCTTTTCTTGCCTCTTCCTCAGAATAGCCATCCTCCAACATCTGATAGTAAGCGGAACGAGACCAAGTATTGGTTCCGTCATCCTTATAAGAAGCTTTCCAAGCATCAATGCTACCAAACTGCTGAATGATCTGCTCTTTCGACAAACCTGCAGGCTTGATCGCATACGGCATAGTCAAATGACCTGTTCCATCCGGGCCAATTGAACCAAACTGAGCGTGGTTCACAACCTGGCCACCACGATAATTGAAGAGGTTACGCTGTCCTTCCTCCTGGAACTCCATCGCTTCCCAACCATTCAACAGGTCATAACCATCATTTGCCATCACCGCTGCACCTACGTATCCGTTATAAGAGACCGTTACCTTATCATCACGTTTACCTTGCTTCGTTGTGATGACGATGACACCGTTCGCGCCCTTAGCTCCATAGATCGCGGAAGCTGCGGCATCCTTCAAGATCTGCATAGACTCGATATCGTTCGGGTTAACCGCGTCAATATCTACGCCCTGTACGCCATCAACAATGATCAACGGGTCAGAACCGTTCACGGAGCCGACACCACGGATACGAATGGTCGTCTCACCCAACGGACCACCACCAGCCTGTACGAATACACCGGCCGCCTTACCTTGCAAAGCCTCCGCAAAGTTCGACACCGGAGTCTCTTTCAAGTCGTCAGTCTTGACCACAGCCACAGAACCTGTAATATCTTTCTTAGCCTGTGTACTATAACCCGTTACGACGACCTCATCCAAAGCCTGGGTATCCTCCACCAATTTAACCTTTACGTCTGATTGATTACTTTTCAGAGCAACCTCCATCGTATTATATCCGATGTAAGAAACGGAGACGATGGCATTAGCGGGAACATTCTCAAGAACCGCCCGTCCATCCATATCCGTAATGTTACCATTTGTCGTACCCTTAATAACGACGTTCGCACCAATCACTGGTCCTGTTTTATCAGAAACGGTAACTACCACACGGCGTCCTTCCTGTTGGATACTGGCGCCTACATTAGAAAGAGTCGGACCCACTTCAGGGGCAGCCATCAAAGGTGAGCCGGCATACAATAACAGAGAAGCGCCAACAAACACCTGTTTCCAAATTAATACATTTCTCATTTCAATTAGAATTTAAGGTAATTTTAATTTAAGATGATCTCTACTTCAAAAAAGGGAATATGATCTCAATTTGGTTTTCTCATCGCACCTTCATCAACCCTATACTGTTCACATTGTTCGTCCTCAACCCTATTCACTTCAATCAAAAAGGTCAACAATTACAAAAGGCTAACAATTAACATTCACCAAATTTATTCCCGCACTCCATATGGAGCACGACGCAAATATACAGCATTGATTTTTATCAAAAAAGTTTTTTCTTAATAAAGTTTTAGCGAAAATGGATTTTTTTCATGGGAACAACTAAGAGAGTTTAAAAAACAGAAAAAGACAACAACACATATCTTGCTTTATAGCATATGAAAACGGGAAAAAACAAGGGGCTGTGACCAACACAGCCCCACAAATAAATCCAATCCTGTTCGAGGAGGATTCCAGTACTTTCCGAAGAAAACTCCAGTCCGATGCGAAGGAAACTCCAGTCCGACCGCAGTGGGACTGGAATTGAACCTTAACCGAGTGGGATCGCCATCCTCCTTGATCAAAGCAATGAAGCGGGATCCAAATGAGCTTTCTCGATATCCTTGAAATAATTGTAAGTGCCGACCTTCATCTCAGCGCAAGCGGCCTCATCGCAAACGATAATACCTTTCGGATGCAATTGTAATGCCGTGATGGTCCACATTTGGTTGACAGCGCCCTCAACCGCCTGCTGCAAAGCACGCGCCTTGTTATGACCATTCACCATGATCAACACCTCCTTGGCATCAAGTACAGTACCAACACCAACTGTAACAGCGGTCTTAGGTACCTTATTTACATCATTGTCAAAGAAACGTGAGTTGGCGATGATCGTATCGGTAGTCAGAGTCTTCATCCGGGTACGGGAAGACAAAGATGAACCCGGTTCATTGAAAGCGATATGGCCATCAGGACCAATACCACCCAAGAAGAGATCAACGCCACCTACTGCTTTCATACGGGCCTCATAAGAAGCACACTCCGCCTCAACGTCTTCAGCGTTACCATTCAAGATATTCACGTTCTCCGGTTTGATATCGATATGACTGAAGAAATTGTTCCACATGAATGAATGATAGCTCTCAGGATGCTCTTTGGGCAATCCGACATACTCATCCATATTAAAAGTAATCACATTCTGAAAAGAGACCACGCCTTGCTTACATAAGTCTATCAGGTTCTTATACATGCCCAGAGGGGAAGAGCCCGTAGGCAAGCCCAATACAAACGGTTTTTCTGGGGTTGGATTCGCCTCGCGAATCTTGGCGGCTACATAATTGGCTGCCCACTTTGACAATTGCTCGTAATTCGGCTCAATAATTAATCGCATAGTATTTCAATTTAGTTAATAAACGTTTGCTCATTCTCCTTTTATCGCCTCAGCCATTGCCTTGCCTAAAGCCAGGCAATCTTCATACTTATCAGCGATCAAACCCTGTTTCTGCTCAACCGGACATCCAACCGTCTGCCATTTCATCTTCTCACCAAAAGCGCACAGGCGTTTTACCGCAGCACCTGCCCAACAGAAAGAACCAAAGTAACCAAAGTAACGATTCTTCACCTCACGCATCTCAATCTTAGTCAATAAAGAATCCACTTCAGGGAACAATTGATTGCTGTAGGTCGGCGATCCTATAATCAGACCCTTATATTTAAAGATATCTTTCAGGATATAGGAAGCGGGGCTCTTGCTTACATTATGCATTACGATATTACGTACGCCATTATCAGCAAGCGAAGAGGCGATCGCCTCCGCCATCTGCTCCGTGTTTCCATACATGCTACCATAAACGACAACAACGCCCTCCTCGCCCTCATAACGACTTAAGCGATCATAAATGCCTACTACCTTGGAGATGTTCTCGCGCCAGACCGGGCCGTGTGTCGAACAGATCGTTTGGATCTCCAGGCCTGACAATTTACGTAATGCCATCTGTACTGGACTTCCATATTTACCAACAATATTAGCATAATAGCGGACCATCTCTTCCCAGAAATGCTCCACATTCATTTCCGTATCGATTACACCACCATCCAAGGCACCATAAGTACCGAAAGCATCAGCCGAAAAGAGCAGCTTATCCGTAGCATCATAAGTTACCATAACTTCTGGCCAATGCACCATCGGTGCCATATAGAAGGTTAATGAGCGGTTACCGATATTCAGGCTATCCCCCTCCTTTACCTCATATAAGCCCTCCTTAATGCCATGGAAACCCGCAAGCATTCCAAACGTCTTGGTGTTACCGACAATCTGGACACCAGGATAGCGATGACGGAGCAAACGAATACTACCCGCATGATCCGGCTCCATATGGTTCCAGATCAGGTAATCCAGCTCACGTCCCGCTAAAGCATCCTCAATTTTTTTCAGGAAGATGTCCGAATAACAAACATCCACCGTATCCACCAGGACCGTTTTCTCATCCACGATCAAATAAGAGTTGTACGAGACCCCATAAGGCAAAGGCCACATATTCTCAAAAAGGGCCTTCTGACGATCATTCACGCCCACATAATAAATCTTATCCGCGATTTCTTTTAATTTGTACATCTTATTAAATATGTATTGATTGTCAGTTCTTCTTTAAATTTAATGCTTTCCAAACGAAATAGCAGCCCGCCAGCACGAACGGGATACTCAGCCATTGGCCCATGTTCAACACCATATCCGCCTCAAATGCCTCCTGATCATTTTTCACGAACTCGATAAAAAAACGGGTACCAAATACCCATATCAAGAAGATTCCAAAGATCAATCCCTCATGCCGCCAAGCCTCTTTTTTAAAATAAAGCCACAGGCAAACACCAAAAATAATCAGGTAACAAGCTGCCTCATACAACTGGGTCGGATGACTCGGAGCCGAAAAAATAGGTTCGGCGCCTCTTTTCCAAGCATGCAGATTCTCGATAAACCGAAATCCCCACGGCAAATCCGTCGCATGTCCATAAATCTCATGATTCATCAGGTTTCCCAAACGGATCATCGCGGCGACAAGGCCAGTCGGTACCACCAACTTATCAAAGGTCCAAAGCATACTTTTATGACTGACCTTCCTGGAATAAAAGTAGATGGCAACAATGATACCCAAGGTCCCACCATGGCTGGCCAAACCACCTTCCCAAATCTTCAAGATCTCAACAGGGTTCGCCAAATAATAGTCGGGCGCATAAAACAGACAATGCCCCAAACGAGCGCCAATCACTGTTCCGAGCATCGTATAAATCAACAACGAATCGATCCATGCCTGAGGAAGCCGTTCTCGTTTCCACATTCGCTCAACGATCATATAACCGATGGCAAAACCCACGGCAAAGGCCAGTCCATACCAACGGATCTCCCGCGAGCCGATCGTGAAAATAGCCGGATCAGCCGTCCATGTAACAAAATCAAGCATCTTTATCAAAAAGCATAACGGGGGAACAGACTGCGTTCCCCCTTATTATTAAACTTTCAAAAGTTATACCAAACGACGGATCAAGCTCTCGCGATCGCCATACAACATGTCGATAACCGGCAACTCAATCATCGTATAGGCACCCGGTTGCTGCTTCATGCTGGCACGTGCGACGGAAACCAAAATTTGAGCGGTCAATGCCGGGTTGTTGATCTTCATGTCAAACTCGATCAACTGGTTCTGAGTCTTACCCGATACACCCTTACGAACAAGGTTTACGCCATGTCCCATATCGAGGAGGTTATCTACGCTCTCAACCTGCATCACGTGCGTCTCATCATGAGCGAAATAATCGTCAGCCTTAATAGCCGCAGCGACCTCCTTGAAATCATAGCCATCCTTCACCTCAATATAAACCATCCGGCGGTGAACACCTGTACCCAAAGGAATCGTCATGCTCAACGCGGCCTTTACACCTTCAATCGCCTTAACAGCGACCGTGTGCCCCATACTCATGCCCGGGCCAAAATTGGTATAAGTAATTCCCTTCGGGACCATTGCCTCAAGCAAGGCACGAACAACCGAGTCACTTCCCGGATCCCAGCCCGCAGAGATCACGGCTACCTTACCATGAGCCTTAGCGACCTCATCCAAAGAGCGACGCAAGTCGGCGATACCGCCATGAATATCGAAACTATCTACCGTATTGATCCCCATCGCCAAGATCTCTTTAGCAAACGATTCCACCTTGCGGGTCGGAGTTGCCAACACGGCTACATCTACATTTTCCAAATTCTTGACACTATCCGTCACCTTGTATGGCTTCAGCTCATTAGGCACATCATTCGGATTCCGACGAACTACTCCAGCGACCTCAAAATCGGGTGCTGCCTCCAAAGCCTCCAACACATACTTTCCAATATTGCCATATCCAACGATGGCAGCTCTAATCTTTCTCATTTCTCAATAATAAATTAAGTTTCGATCCAGAAATCAGAATTTCATTTATATAATGAATCAACGGCAAAGATAGTCAATAATTTGGCTCCTTAAAACATCAAAAGCACCTCCTTCGTCCTAAAAAGTGTCAAGCCGTCACTTATCACTACCGAAACAGGCGTCGAACGCATGGGCTGAGGGCTGGAAATCGATCCGCTTAACCAACTCGCACGACTCACGTGCCCCATGTTCACGATCCATCGCGCTATCTTCCCATTCCACGGAAAGCGGGCCTTGGTAACCAATAGCGTTCAATGCCCGGATAATTTCCTCAAAATTAATTCGCCCGCGTCCAAGACTCCTGAAATTCCAATAACGACGAGGATCACCAAATGTCACATGGCCACCAAAAACACCTACACGTGTCGGTTTATCACTCCAATAAACATCTTTCATGTGAACATGGAAAATCCGCTCAGGGAACTGATAGATGAAATCGACATAATCAACTCCTTGATATCCAAGATGGCTTGGATCATAATTGAAGCCAAAGGCAGGATGATAATCAATTGCCTCCAACGCACGTTGAGCCGAACAGGTATCAAACGCAATCTCCGTCGGATGTACCTCTAACGCGAAACGAACGCCCAATTTTTGATACTCATCCAGAATCGGCTTGAAACGGTCGGCGAATTCACGATAACCATTCTCAATCATCCGATCCGTCACAGGCGGGAACGAGTAAAGGTAAGCCCAGATCGGACTACCCGTAAAACCGACTACCGTATTGATACCTAAAGCCTTTGCGGCATGAGCAGCCCGTACGAGATGCTCTGCCGCACGGATATGGATTCCTTCCGGATCGCCCTCTCCCCAAATATAGTCCGGCAAAATCATCTTATGCCTCTCATCTATCTTATCGCAAACCGCCTGCCCGATCAAATGAGAAGAGACCGTAAATAGCCTCATACCATACTGATCAAGCAAAGACTTTATTCCCTGATAATACTCCGGGTCCTCACGACGTACATCCAAATGATCGGGAAGCCCTAATTCCACACCGTCATAGCCAAACGCTTTTGCTTTCTGGCAGACTGTCTCTAATGACAGGTCACCCCATTGCAGGGTATATAATGTTACAGGACGAGACATGACTTATGAGTTTATTTATTTCTATATTATTGAATTTACTATGTTATACATTTTGAATCAATCCTCGATCCGGATCCATTTTTTATCCGTATCGTTGGTCGATACGATCGCGTCAATAAAACGCATACCACGCACACCCTCATCCACTGACGGAAAATCAAGATCAACCTCAGCGGGCGTCTCACCTACCGCAATCGCTTGTAATGCCGAAGCGAAATGACGGTAGAGATTAGCGAAAGCCTCCAAATAACCTTCCGGATGTCCCGCCGGCGTCCGACTATTTACTGCCGCAGCGGAAGAGAGATAACCATTGGATGTCCTCAACAATTGTGTCGGAGCATCAGGCCATCTCATGATCAACGTATTGGGCTCTTCCTGTGCCCACTCTAACGATCCCTTCTCTCCATAAACACGAATCCGAAGACTGTTCTCGTGGCCGATAGCGATCTGACTGGCCATCAGAACTCCTTTTGCTCCACCCTCATAACGTACCAAAGCAGCCCCATCATCATCGAGCAACCGTCCTGGCACAAAGGTCGCCAACTCACCACAAAGTTCAGTGGCTTTCAAGCCAGTAATGAACTCAGCCAGGTTAAAAGCGTGCGTACCAATATCCCCCATACAACCGGCCTTACCCGAACGACTCGGGTCTACACGCCAAGCCGCCTGCTTGTTCGTTGCTGAGCAATCCTCATACAACCATCCTTGCGGATATTCTACATAAATACGGCGAATTTTACCCAATTCACCACGACGTACACGTTCTCGAGCCTCACGCACCATCGGATAAGCGGTATACGTATGAGTCAACATAAACAATAGACCGGTAGACCGTACTTTATCACGCAACTGGATCGCCTCATCCAAAGTAAAGGTCATCGGCTTATCGAGCACAACATGGAATCCGTGTTCCAAAGCCATCATAGCCGGACCAAAATGCACATTATTAGGTGTCACGATCGAGACAAAATCCATACGTTCACCCTCAGGAAGCGACGCCTCACGCTCAATCATCTCCTGGTAAGAGGCATAGATTCTATTATCGGGCAGGAACAGAGATCGACCCGATTTTAACGAAACCTCCGGACGTGAGCTGAAGCAACCGCAAACCAGCTCTATTTGACCATCCAGATTAGCGGCAATCCGGTGAACAGCTCCAATAAAAGAACCTTCTCCACCACCAATCATGCCCATTCTAATTTTTCGTTTCATGGCTAATATCATTGCTTTAAGGTTAATAAACTTCCAAATATCCACAAATATACGGAATATCTTCCGACAGGACAACAGATTCGAAGAAAGCCCTCTATTTTCCGCCAGCGGGAAGATGCTCAAGCCAATATTTCGCCATCGTCATACGTAAATGCAAAGTCGTACCTGGACGCTCAAATATGCCATGACTCCGCATCGGATAGCTCATCAAACTGAACATCTTACCATTCTTCACAAGCTCATTGATCAGCATCTCACAATTCTGATAATGAACATTATCATCACCTGTTCCATGAATCAGAAGCAAATTCCCTTTCAATCCGGAAACATAACTGATAGGTGACCCCTTTCGATAGCCGTCAGGATTCTCCTGTGGCGTATTCATATAACGCTCCTGATAAATGGTATCATAAGTTCTTTGATCCGCAACAAACGCAACCGCTATTCCTGTATGAAACACGTCCGGATAACGGAACATTGAGTTAAGAGTCTGGCTTCCGCCTCCACTCCAACCTGTGATTCCAATACGTTCAGAATCAATAAACGAATACCGACGAGCCATATCTTGAATGCCACGAGCCTGATCTTCAGAAGCGAATGTACCGACCTCACCATAAATACATTTCCGCCACTCTCTTCCACGAGGCGCATTGGCTCCCCGATTATCTATACTAACAACAATATATCCCAGATTCGCCAAATATTGGTTCCACAAATCACCACCGCCCCATACATCCTGAACAGTCGAGCTAGCCGGCTCACCATAAACCTCAACGATTACCGGATACTTTTTCGTCGAATCAAAATTAACTGGTTTAATCATCCAGGCGTCCAGTTCCAAGTCACCGGAAGTCACCTTTACAAATTCTTTAGGATTTAAACCCAAAGAGGCATATCGCTCACGAGCCTCATGGTTGTCCTCCAGGATACGGACCGATTGATGTTTCGGGAAAGAGACCATATCAATCACGGATGGTGTTCTTGCGTTACTAAAGGTATGAACCGCCCATTTTCCCGTAGGCGACATATCATAACGATGCTGTCCAACTTGATCTGCCGGACTAAGTCGCTCAACTGTCCCATCTCCAAACAACCTGGCACGATAAAGATAACGTTGTGTGTAATTTTCAGGTGAAGCGATAAAATAGGCCCAGCCTTTCTGAAGATCGGTTCCTACTGGCGAGATATAATCAAATTCACCTTTCGTAATTGCCTCGATTTTCTTGCCATCACGACTTACCCGATAAAGGTGACGCCAACCGTCACGCTCACTTTCCCATGTGAACCACGAATTATTCTTCAACCATTGGACATGATCGTTCGTATCCAACCAAGCGGCATCAGTATCCGTAAAAATATTCCGGGGAGTTGAATCTCCAATCCGGGCAATCCAAACCTTATTCGTATTTTGCTGACGGTTCATCTGCTGAATAAACAACTCATTACTTTCCGGAATGAAATCCATTCTTGGAATATAATTGTTACGAGGATCACCTGGAATCGAGATCCAAGTAGTCGTACCTCCAGAAGCGGAAACATATCCCACCTTAACCGCCGAGTTAGTACTTCCGGCCTTCGGATAAGGGAAATGCATAATAGTCGGATAAATTGAATCTACATTATTAATAATGTCAAACACACCCGTGCCTCTCGTATCACTTTGCCAATAGGCAATAAACTGACCATCCGGACTCCAACGGAAACCATCCCGACAAGAAAATTCCTCCTCATAGACCCAATCAAACGTTCCATTCACGATATATTGGTTTCCATCTGTCGTTAAAGGAATCCTCTTTCCAGAGGCAATCTCCTCGACATAAATATTGTTACCGGACACATAAGCGACCCGGTTTCCATCAGGAGAAAACTTAGCGAACATTAAAGAGGACTCGGGCAATCCTTTGCCTAATTGCCTAAACTCTCCATTAGCAAGGCTCAAGACCCAATAATCACCTCTTGTATCGTAACGCCAGACACGCCGAGTATTAGTATAAACTAAAACCTTCTCATTATCCGCACTCCAATAAAGACCGCGAACCGAGATTGGTTTACCAGTCTCCTTATCCATCAGCATTGAAGCAGGAATAATCACCTCACGCTTATTATCCTTCGCTTGATAAGCGACCACATCCATACCACCAGTCTTCTCATTGGGCTCTAAACGGCTGTAACGCTCACCATCCTTCAACCAACTCATGGCTCCAAAGCCTTTTGTTCGTATCAAATTGCCCGAAACGACATCTTCCAAATTTAAATGGCTTCCATTTTTCATGGTAGTATTTTCGGCAAAAGGATCACCGTCAAGCTCTGTCCGATTCTCCCACGGCATAATCTGCCCCCAAGTAAAGTTTCCGGTCAGGCAAAAACAAACGACCGGCAGTATAAGTTTTTTCAAATTCATGGATAATAGCATTTATTTAAGTTTTTCGGACAAATATATTGTTTTTTCATCTATTACTGCCAAACAAATTAAAAATTTCCCCATGACCGATTTTCAACCGAAAAACCATTCATCTTCCATAAAAACAATCTAACATGAGAAAATAATCATGAAAAAGTTTGGGAAATAGATTCGACATATTACCTTTGGGACATATTACTAATTCAATAAAATCTCAACTATGAAAAAGTATGTATTAGGTGGCCTTATTGGCCTTTACGCGCTTACTGGCTGCGCTAAGTTGGAGAATGAATCTTTCCAAAATGACAAATCCGGTTTTCCTGTCAAGTACACTATCAGTATGAGTAAGGAAATATTACCTTTTATTGAGACCAAGGCGGCCCCACCTTTAAACATCCAAGAGCCGATCGAAACACGTAACAACGGAAACGACTTGTATAACCGAATCGATTATTTGGTTTTTCTTGCGGATGAGGATAATCAACTACTCAAACAAATCACTTACCAAACAGATGATTTGGATTTTGGAATAGTGTATGATACGTTACCCGCTGGTAATTACAACCTCTGCTTTATCGCTCATTCCTCAAAGGACATGACTATAGAAGGCCAAATCGCCCAATTCCAGGATATTTCAGACACATTCCATCATTACAAGACTCTAACTGTCAGCCCAGGCAACGAAATCACGGAAGAGATCACCCTGCAAAGAGTCGTGGGCAAGATCGAGTTTCAAGCGACAGATCCTGTTCCTGTCGATGGCAAGAATTTCAAGATGACCATCACGTCGCCCGCGGACAAGCTGGACCTGACAACAGGTTATGGCCTTACAGATGATTATCCACTCATCTACGATCATACCTTCACCTCCGAAGAACGGGGCACTACTGAGACAACACATGGTTTCCTGACCTTTATTACCAACCCAGGATCTATGCTTACCGCACATCTGATCTCTTATGATCAACAAGGGGAAATTCTTCGAGAACGACTGGTAGAAGAGATATCGCCCATAGCCAATCGTATTACCCGATATAAAGGAACTCTTTATACTCCCCAAAACTCCGACGAGACATTCAACATCCAAATTTGGAACAACGGACTTTGGGAAAAGGTAGATGAACAACCGTTACCCGAATAACTAAAAATAGGGCGACATACAGTCTTGTTCAACCGTATGCCGCCCTTTACATTAAGTCAACTTAATTACTCTATTTTGAAAATCGCACTAAATCCAGTAATATTGAAAATTTCCTGAATCTCTGGTTTCAAGCCGGTAAGACGTAAAGAACCTTTCTTAGCGATCACCGTTTTTTGAGCCATCAAAAAAAGTCTCAAACCAGAACTACTTATATATTCCAAACCCGAACAATCAATCTGAAAAGATTTCTCATCACTGTTCAAGATCGGAACAATCGCCTTCTCAAACTCAGGACTACTATTGGTATCCAATCGGCCTTTAACGGCAATCACCGTCTCCTCATTTACCTTCTTTACACTGATCTCCATATTTATACAATTTTAATATTATCTACTTTCCCGAAAAACATTTAGACATCAAAAGGATATTTCTTCCCTCTTCTCGAGAATAAGAAACCTCATCCATAATATTCTTGATCAAGAAAATCCCTAATCCACCGATCGGCCTTTCCTCTGCTGACAACGTGATGTCTGGATCCAATTGGGCTGTAGGATCAAAAGGTTTACCATGATCTTCCACACGGATTATCAAATCCGCGCCATTAAATCTCAGAGAAATGATAACCGCATCCTCTATCAGTTGGTTCTTATCATACGCATAAAAGATGATATTCGAAACAGCCTCCTCCAACACAAGGCAAAGGTTTATCATGAAAGAAGCGGGCAAACCTAAATCAACGGCACATTCTTCCAAGAAACGATTCATCGTTTCCAATTCTTGAATATCATTTCTCAAGCGTACTCTTTTCTCCATAATACAGTGAATTTGGGCTTAAAGTTAATGCTTTTCCCTGATCCCCAGAGAAACCTGGCCCTATTTTTTGACAAAAGAGGCGGCTGAGGGGGTAAAAAAGGGGATCTGCCCGAAGGGTTGAGGGAGTTGACGGAGGGGCCTTAAATATTCCCCTAAACCCTTGCCTATATGAATTCTTTTGCGTACTTTCACGCCGTATTCTCGTAAGGATATGAAGCAGAAGAAGATAACATCACACAAGCCTGGAGAGCGACACGACCGCCCGGTGGTGCCTGAAACCTGGTTTTACCCCCCCTATTAACATTTATTAGTACACATAGGCTCCTGTATATCCTGCTCTGCCTCGTGGTGGCGGCGGGATTGTCCGTGGGACTGACCGCCTGCGGGGACGATGAGCCCCTGCGCGACACGCCTGTCGTGCCGACGCCCGACCCCGATCCGAAGCCGGAACCGGAGCCGACTCCCGGCGATACCTCGAGGGTGAGGACGCTCGCCATCACGGCCGACTGGCG
>ERZ779874.352-NODE-352-length-55155-cov-55.230907_pt1 | contig 55155 bp, 49 predicted proteins | sample MGYA00511031_ERZ779874 | MGnify/ENA primary metagenome ERZ779874 (study PRJEB29588, sample SAMEA2156850) | human gut metagenome | biome: human gut; feature: human-associated habitat; material: faeces | place: Denmark | collected 2008/2010 ...
GTAATTCTTCTAACTCTCTTGATTTCAAAGAGGTATATTCCTTATACAGATTTACAGAAAATCCATGGAAAAACGCCCCAACTTCAACAGATATTTCCTTTTATCCGCCTACAACCTTACTTCTAAAACTCCCAATACTCTTTGAGCACCAACCCGTCACACGCCTTCAACAACTTCAGAAGTCCGGGTTTGTGCTCCAGGCCAACCAATACCAACAAACGTTTGCCTGAATAGGCTTCGGCCATCTTCCGGATATTGGCAGCCATCACCTCGTTGCGCTCATACCAACGGGACGACCAAAGACGAACAAAGCTTCGCCAACGGCTGAGCATTCCCTCCGTTTCCACAATGGACACCAGTTTCTGATAAAGAATATACTCACGAAGCGACAAGCATCCCATCGTTATGCTGGAATTCATGTCACGGGGTGAAGCAAATTTCATATCATTATAGTTCATCACTTGGAGGATCAGCTCCATATCTTCCCGATTCTTCCGACTCAGTTTATCCGCCCGATACAAGGACAATGCGTCGCGCCACATGCTGTCCTGCCGTTCAAAGTACCGATGCTCCCGATACCATTCGTTTCGGCCTGTAATTTCGAAAGGACGTAAATCGACACCCCGTTCCTGCTGGTAGCGATGCGCTCCTATGTTTTCATTAGTCGACAGAAGGTCGGGATACTTCTCCAGATCGAAGCGGAAATTTTTGTCGAAGAAAGTAGAATCCAGCTCCATCAACACCACATCGGGCTGAACCCGCAACAGGATGGCATAAACACTATCACTATTGAAATACGTACAAGGATTATGTTTCGTCCCCACCAGGCAAACTTCGGTCTGTCCCTGCATCCGGCAGAGACTGCAAAGAATAAACAGACAAAATATCAGACTTTTTTTCATACGCTTAATAATGGTACACCTCAGTACAAAGATAACACTTCCATTTCAAAAGCAAACAGCTTTGAACAAGCGAAAAGGAAAAATCACGTCCGATGCTAGAAATTTATAACAGGTTTACTATCTTTGTAATCGGGTTAAGAATATCCTTCCAAACCTATACGCATGAGAGAGAAAAAGAAGAAACGCTATGCCTGTCTCATACTTGAAAAACGGCATAATCGGCTCACGTTTCTGTATTCCAAACCTTAAACCTCTATTGAGCCCATAGAGAAATTGTATAACCATGAACAGATTTATCATTCCCCTGTTTACGTTCATCTGTCTCTTTTGGACAGCTTGCAATGACGACGACAAGCCGACAGATATCGTGAAAGAGATTGCCATGTCGGTTTCTTCGGAAACAGGCATCATGTATGCCCCCTCCGATACCGATAAAGAACACCCCATAGAATGTATGCTCATCAAGACTGAAGACAATTTCAAAGAATGGCAACCGCTTGCTTTCGGTGCCATCGAAGGCTTCACCTACGAAAAAGAGCATGAATATGAACTTCGGGTCAAAAGAACCATTCTTGCCAATCCACCGATGGATGCTCCAGACCGCACCTATACGCTTGTATCCATTCTTCAGGACCGGCTTGTCACTGAGCCTGAGACACCGGATGACAAAGAAATCCAATCGGAAGAAGATATCGAGTACGAAGAATCATGCCCCATCAACAAGTATGCTATTGCTATGGGAAAAGAACTGTTGGTTGACAGTGAAGGTAATATAAGATATAACAACGGAGATCGGTTACCATCTTATGATATAGCCCGGCTTTGGATAGAAAACATTCTCCCTAAAGATGATCCGAATTGGATAGATTTCCAACGTGTCCCCTATATGGCGACTTATATTTATGTTTTGTCACCCCTTACCGATGAAATCCGCCTGATCAGAAACGGTTCATCGGGACCGATGTTCAAGGATGTAGTTCCGGAGGACGAGTTCAACCACATCACAGGTTCCATGCAGGCAGGCGAAGAACTGCATTACGCACTGATTCTTGCCAATGTCTACAAACTAGGATTGCAAAAATTGGAATTCACGCTGAAGAAGCAATAGTACGAACTGTCATCCTTAAATATATAAAGTACATTATTAAGGCGCAGATTACGCGGAAGAGCACGGAAAAGAATAAAAAACGATCCGTGAATTCCCGCGTAATCTGCGCCTTCATGCTACAATCGGCCAGTCACTCTTTACCACTTTCTCATATTCCTCCCCAAAAAGTTCTATTTTTGTGTAGTTTTTCCAACGGCGTCTGCGTCTAACGGACAAAAATAACTACTTAATTCGATATGGAAACATTGGATACTACATTTGCGCAAATGATCAGGGAGCACAAAAGCACCATCTACACGGTGTGCTTCATGTTCTCGAAAGATTCCGATGAAGTCAGCGACCTGTTTCAGGAAGTACTCATCAATCTGTGGAAAGGCTACGCATCTTTCCAGAACCGCAGCAGCGTTGACACCTGGATCTGGAAAGTGAGCTTCAACACCTGTATCTCCTACGAACGGAAAAAGCAGAAGCGGACCACCCTCCCACTGACCATGGACATCAACCTGTTTGAAGACAAGGACGAAGACTCCCGACAAATCCGGCAACTCTACGACCGCATCCATCGGCTCAAGCCTTTCGATCGTGCCATCGTCCTGCTATGGCTGGAAAACATGAGTTACGAAGAGATAGGTGCCATCGTCGGCATCTCGACCAAAAACGTATCCGTGCGCCTGTATCGCATCAAGGAAGAGTTGAAAAAAATATCGAACCGCTAAAAACGCATCAGTATGGAAAAGTATCAAGATAACTTCGAACTGGAAGAAATGAAACAACAAATCCGGTTATTGAAAGACAAGCTGGCCAAAGAAACCATTATCAGCGAAAAAATGATGATGCAATCCACCCGGGAAAAACTGGCCTATATCAATCGCAATAAGAGACTCATGTATATAGGAATTCCGTTTGCCCTGATCTATTGCAATATGTTTTTCATCTGGATGGACTATTCATGGATGTTCTGTGTCGTCACCTCCCTCTTTCTGATTGCCGCCTGCCTGTATCAGATATACAGCCACAAAGGTGTAAACATCCAAGAAATATCGACCGACAACCTGGTGGATATCAGCAAAGCCCTGATACGCATGAACCGTCTGGGGCTGAAATGGCTGTGTTTCGGACTGCCGTTCGCCCTGCTATGGATTGTTTGGTTCATCATTGAGAGCTACCCCAAAGAAAGCGGAGAATCCATCTGCATCGGAGGAGGTGTCGGGTTCGTGGCCGGAGCCATCATAGGCCTGCGGTATCTCAAGAATGAACGTCGCAAAGCCAAGGAAGCCATCCGTGACATCGAGGAATACACCCGGGAAGACTAAAATTTCATAGCCAACATTACCCATCCTAAACATCAACATTAGCTCCGTAAAGTGGCACTTTAGCACGCTAAAGAGGGACTTTACGGAGCTAAAGAGGGATATTAATTTATTGGTATAAAGAATTTATCGACATATCTTTTGAATTCTCCATGGAGAATGGAATGATAATGGGAGGCTATTTAATATTACTTATATGAATCTTTTAATTGACAATCTGGAGAAAAATCCTGATTTAGCTTTCCCGTAGCCCTTAAATACTCGGTTTCATAAATTTTATACTGAGTTTGTGCTTCGATAAGATTGCTTTTTGCTTGCTTCCACTGAGACTGTGCATCGAGCAGGTCAGTAAGCAGTGCCATCGAAACATTGTATTTGTTTTTGGTTACTCTCAAATTCTCTTCCGCTTGTTTAAGTCCAACTTCTGCTGTCCTGATAAGCTGGTAACCGTCATAAACATTTTTCAGAGCGCTTTGAGCTTCCAGAGTCATAAGTCGTGAGTTCTTGCTTAATTCCAGTTCCGCATTCTTGAAATCAAGTTTTGCCTTTTTCACATTCTTCAGATTTGCCCCCCACTCAAATATCGGAATCTTTACGGACAGAATTACAGCCCCTAACCCATCGCGGAATTCTTGCGAGTACGGCACCATGGTTCCGTTACCTGCGTCAACCATACTGTTAAGCTTGATATTCCCATAATAAGTATATCCTGCTACAAGTCCTACTGTTGGCAGCATGTTTGCACGCGACATCTGTATTTGCTTTTGAGTGGCATCCATCTGATGCTTGAGCAGATTGAGTTCAGGGCGTCCGTTAATGTCGGCAGTCAGCAGTCCAGGTTCGTTAACGTGTATAATTGTGTCAGTAAGTTCAAGTTCTGCATTAGAGTCAATTCCGGTTATTCTGCATAGCGACATACGGCATAAATCCTCGCCATTCTTAGCTTTTTGCGTCTGGTATAGTATATCGCTTCTGCCAGCTTCTATTCTCAGGAGTTCATTCTCGGTGCTCAGCCCAGCATCGACAGCGTTTTTCACTTGAGAGAACAGAGAGTCCATCTGTTCTTTATAACTTTCCAGCATTTTTACCTTTTGTCTGACAGCAATCAGCGTCCAGTATGCATTGTCTGCCTCCACTAAAACATCCATCATTGTCATTCTTTTCTGTTCGGCTGCTATAGACTCTCCCAGTTTTGAGAGCTTCTTTCCAGTCATAATCTTCCCTCCTGCGTACAGTGGTTGAGTAAGGGTTATTCCTGCCATATACATTCCCCGCATTCTGAGATCCATGTCCATCATGTCCATATCCGGGAATATGTATGTTCCTGTGGCAGAAGCCTCGAATTTCGGAAGGAAAGCCGAAGTCGCTATTTTATTGTCCAGTTGTGACTGCTGGTATTTGTGTTCAGCCTGTTGTAGAGATTCGCTTTGTGATAAAGCCATTTCCCGACACGAAGCCAGACTTAGCTTTATGGCCTCTTGTGCTTTTATATTATGAATAAACATAAAAGCTATTATTATAAATAATATTTGAAAAATTCTGATTATCATTTTTATAAAGATTAATGTATGTAATTAAGCTTTCTTTATATTAAAAAGTACCGTATAGAAGATAGGCAACAATATCAATGTGATAAGTGTACCTACTGCCAGTCCTCCCATTATGGTGATAGCCATAGAGCTGTACATCGGGTCTGTAATCAAAGGTATCATGCCTACTATTGTAGTGAGTGATGCCATCAATACCGGGCGTACCCTGGATACGGTAGCTTCAACTACCGCAGTATATGGCATTTTCTTTTCTTCAGTCTGAAGTCTGTTTATTTCATCCACAAGTACAATCGCATTCTTGACCATCATGCCTATCAGTCCCATCACACCTATAATTGACATAAATGTCATAGGCTGGTCTGTTATCAATAATGAAGGAACGATACCGCAAAATACGAACGGGAAGCACATCAGGATGAGTATAACCTTTTTCCAACTGTTGAATAGCAACAGAAGTATACCAAGAATTATGAAAATAGTGAGAGGAACGTATTTCATTAAGTTACCGATGGCTTCTCCCTGTACTTCTCCTTCGCCTACCCATCTCATGCTGTAACCTGCAGGTAAGTCAATAGCTTCAATCTCCTTTTTTATTGATTCTACAACTTTTGCCGGTGTGGCTTCGTCTATTTCTGAGTTTGGGTCACATTCTGCCTCTATAACCCTTTGTCCGTTTAGGCGCATAACGATGTCTTCATCCCATTTCATCGTTATCCCTTCAGCTACACAGCTTAGAGGTGTGGCACGGAAAATCTTGTCCTGTAATTCACTCATCCCTTTCCCTCCTGCAATAGCTGAGTTAAGCTCGTCATTAGACAGATGGAGGTTCATCATGCTCCATACAGGAATATCGTTCAAATCGTCTATACGGCTTCCATCTTCGTTCCTTACAAGCATGTTTACCATAACAGTCCTGTCTTGATCATTGATTACCCCTACCGGCATTCCGTCTGTGGCAGCCATAAGGGCATTGGCTATATCACTCCTTCCTACGCCTGAGCGCAACGCGTCCTGTTGTAAAAATTTAGTGACGTACGATTTACCGTATGGCTTCCAGTTGTTTTGTACGGAATAAGGGTCAACATATTCGCATCTTCTCATTATATCCTCTGCCTTGCTGCTCAATTCTTTCAGCACGGCAGGGTCCGGACCGGCAAATTCCACCTCTACAGTGTGTGATGTTGAGATTGAGAAATTATATTTCTTACAGCGTATGTATGCGTCCGGAAACTTTTCTCTCAGTTCACGTCTTACTTCGGGTATCTGTTTCACTACCGTATTATAATCTTTGCAGTCGATAATCAGTTCACCGTAGCAGTCGCCCCCGGAGGTCATCGGTCTTACAAGACAATAATGTGCAGGTGCACTTCCCTGACTGACAGCTATTCTTTCTATATCCTTGCGTTCGGACAACAGATTGCTCATCTCCAGAAGTTTGTCACGTACCACATCCGGACTGGTAGCAGAAGGGAAAAAGCATTCCACGACATACTGTTTATAGTCAAAATCAGGGAAAAACAAGTTTTTGACTTTGTTCATTCCGGCAAAACATAGTATTAGTATTGCAAAAGCAATTCCTATAGTTGTTTTCTTGTATTCTATAAGGTTTGATATAGTATTGCGAACAAACTGGTGTACCGGTGAGTTCATTATTGTCCCCTTATTATTACCGTATGTATGTTCTCTTGCCGGCAACCATGTCTTCGCACATACCGGTACTTGTACAAGAGCCAATACCCAACTAACCAGAAGACTGACGCATAGTACCAGAAACAAATCGCCTGCATATTCTCCAGCCGAGTCGGGAGACAGATAGACACACAGGAATGTAGATACTGCAATGATAGTGGCACCGAGCAACGGCATGGCTGTGTTCTGTCCTATTCTGTAAAGATAGTTCTTTGGTGCGAGTCCACGTTTCTTGTCAATAAGGATACCATCCATTATTACCACGGCATTATCAACCAGCATACCCATAGCCACTATGAATGCTCCCAATGATATTCGTTGTAGTGTAGTTCCGCATACCAACAGTATAGGGAAAGATACGGCAACCGTAAGTATCAGACCAAAACCAATAATCAGACCACTACGGAATCCCATAGTGAATATCAGTACCAGTATTACTATGGCCACAGATTCCATCAGGTTCCACATAAATGAAGAAATGGCATCCTCCACTTTGTCAGGCTGGAAAAATATTTTCTCGGTATTCATTCCCGCTGGGATATTCTTCACTACTTCATCAAGCCGTTTGTCGACAGCCTTTCCTACATCGGGCACTATGGCCGACGATTCCATCGCTATACAGATTGCAAGTGCCGGCTTGCCGTTGACGAAGAAACCGTTCCTTTGAGGTTCGGCGTATGTTCTTTTTATTTGGACTATATCTCCTAATCTTAAAGTTTTTCCGTCAGTAGTCTGTATCAGAAGATTTTTAATATCGTTTTCATCCTTGCTCTCGGAATCCACATAAATAGGAATAACCTCGTTGCCACTCTGATATTTTCCGGCATTTACAGTCTTAAAAGCTCCCTGCAAAGTGGACATGATTTGTGTAGGTATCACTCCATTTCTTGAAATCTGCTCTTTTGACAAAGTGATATTTATTACCTCGTCACGGTTTCCTGCAATATTTATTCGCTTCACACCTTTTACACTGGACAGCTCACGTTTTATCATTTGGGCGTATTTGTACATTTCCGGATAATCATACCCGTCGGCAGTAAATGCGTAGAAGATACCGTAAACGTCCATCATGTCATCTATCACTATAGGGTCATAACATCCCTGCGGAAGTCTGGACGATGCGTCGTTCACCTTGCGGCGCAGCAGGTCGAAATGCTGTTCCAGATCTTTGGTAAGGACGGTCATTTGGAATTCCACCGTAAACATTGCCATTCCGTTTCTGCATTCGGTCTTTATTTTGTTTACGTTAGGCAGTGCTCGCAATTCCTCTTCCATCATGAGAGCTACCTTAAGTTCTGTTTCGTGTGCGCTTGCTCCAGGATAAGGCACTATCACCATAGCCTGCTTTGCAGAGACTGCCGGGTCCTCTAGTTTTGGCATCTGGATGAAGGAAAGTATTCCGGCAATTATAATTGCAGTTACGAACGACCAGAATTGCATTGGCCGTTTCATAAAGTATTCTGTAATTCTTATCATATCAGTCCTCCGACATTGCTTTTTTCCGGTTCTTCTATTACTGTTACCTTTTCTCCCTCCTGCAATGAGTTCACCCCTGCACGTACAATCCTTTCTGTGCCGTTAAGTCCTTTTATTACTGTAACATGCTCTCCTGAAAAGTTATTATCAATGGTTATTACTCTTTTTTCTATTGTAGAATCCTCTTTCAGTATCCATACGCATGAGTTGTCACTGCTCTTGAATACCGAACATACCGGTATCATGAACTCTCCCTTGCCGTCATTCGTCCCGTCTATTGTCAGACGTATCTCGATATTCATTCCGGGGGTGATTTGTTTTCCCGGTTTCTCTCTGAATTTCAGAATCAGCTGATATAGCTGGTTCCCGTCGGCTTTCGGCGACAGACTTAAAAAGTCCATAGGATATGTCTGAGGTTCGTTTTCCGATGAAACCACACAGTCATAACTTGTCACATTATTGACCACCTTATATATACTTGACGGTAAATCTGTTTTTACTTCCAGGTGCGATACGTCCAGGAAAGTAAACATTGCAGTACCGGCATCAACCATCTCGGCAGGTGAGAAATTTACCGACTGTATGTATCCGTCTTCCGGTGCATACAGTCTGGTATATTCCAACTTGTTTTTGTTAACCTGCAGCTGCACTCCAAGCTGTCTGAGTCCTGCCGAGGCCTTTTCATAATCATTTGCCGAGACACTTTTCTGTTCGAACAGTTTTTTAGTCCTTGCCACTTCGTCTTTCAGTTGATCGTATTGTATCTGCAGTGCCTCTACCCCGAGTTTATAATCCTCATCATCAAGTTCGGCAAGCAACTCTCCTTTTTTTACGTACTTACCTTCTTCTACGTGAATGCGTTTTATCTGTCCGGCAGTCTTAAATCCAAGGCTGATTTCGTGTGCCTCACGTACTATTCCTGAATAACTTTTTGTAATGGTTTTACACGATGGTGTAAGATTAGTCACCTCCACACTATGAACAGGTAAAGATGTTTTTTTCTGTTCACTGCATGAACACAGCAGGCATATCAGTAATGCCGGCAGACATAGCATTTTTTTCCTTTTCATTCTCAATATGCTTTTTATGTTTATAATGTACTTTTTTCATGATGCAAAATTGAGTATTTATTTATATTATTGTATTATCAAAAAGAGCAGCAAATTGGCCTAAAGGATTGATATAAGATGTATAACCGTTTATTTTATATATATTTGCTCTTCCAAACGTATAATATGATATTCTTATGAGAGTAGATAATATTTTTCTGAACCTGAATCTTAGTGATTTATCAGCATTGCCTAGAGCCGTGCATTTAGACAATAAGTTTATCCTTATTGACAATTTGAATGATACACTGGATGATAGTGATTCCCCAATAAGTCCCTTTGAGAGCTATCCTATAAAGTTATCGTTTACTATTGTTATGATTGTTATTAAAGGAGGAATAAAACTTAAGATAAATCTACAGGAATTTGAAGCACGTAAAGGTGATACTATAACAGTTTTAAAGGGGAATATAGGTGAGTTTTGTGGTCTGTTGCCAAATACCCGTATGGCTGTAATTGCTTTCACAGATGAATTCTTCAATGTTGTAAAACGTATAAATACAGCTATATCAATACAGCAATTTATTTATACAAATCCTTTGTTACATCCGGAACAGGAATTTCTTGATGAGGCTATTGATATATATTGTAAGATGAAAGAGAAACTGGCTGAGGCTGATAACTGTTTTCGTGAGGGAACGATACAAGGTTATACTCAAGTGTTACTTTATAGATCTTTCTATTATTTTGACAAAATACGTAGAGAGCATATTGATGACTCTTCCGGATACAACAGAAATCAGGAGATATATACAGACTTTATGAAAGCCGTACAGGAAAACTATATGCGTGAACGCAGCATAATGTATTATGCAGATTTGTTGTGTATTACACCCAAATACCTTTCGCAAGTAATAAAAAGTGTTACCGGAAGACTTGCCGGTGAGTGGATCTCTGATTATGTCATTCTAGAAGCAAAAGCATTGTTAAAAAGCAATAAATATACCGTACAGCAGGTATGTGATATGCTGAATTTTGCCAATCAGTCTTTCTTCGGAAAGTATTTTAAGAGAAAAACGGGAATGTCTCCTAAAATATATATAAACAGTTAAAAATACGGATATATTCAATGAAGATATTTCTTGAGAAAACGCATTAGTGCACTGGTGCAGCGAACCACTTGTGTGAAAAGATAAGATGAAATATTACTTTTGAGATACTGTATAATAAATTGAGCCACGACAAAAAAAATGCTCAACTTTGTAACGACACAAGAAATACAGACACAAAGGAGTAAACATCCAAGAAATATCGACCGACAACCTGGTGGACATCAGCAAAGAGGAATACACCCGGGAAGACTAAAATTCCATAGCCAACATTACCCACCCTAAACATCAACATTAGCTCCGTAAAGTGGCACTTTAGCGCGCTAAAGAGGGACTTTACGGAGCTAAAGAGGGATACTGCATTTCCATCTCCAAAGTTCTGTTCGAACGGACTACAGTACACATATTTTTTCTCCAGTCAGGAAATTCTTTTTTGTTAGTCAGGAAAAAATATTTTGCCAGTCAGGGCACGACATATACAAGAGTGACAAAGCAACAGATACGCAATTCAAGGAATACAAAGCCAAGAAATTGAAACATTGCATAATTTTGATAGAACAATTCCGATTGCATCGTTTAGTTGTATGTTCAGACTATAATATAGAGCTTTCCGTTTTTTGGAAAATCTGCAAAAAGAAATCAGGAACTTGAAGGGATAATCAAGAACAAATGCTATCTTTGCAATACTAACAAAAAATAGAGTTGTTCAACCCATATGAAATGGCAAGTGTGCATATAGCTACGCTTAACGAATAGCATTTTAGTCATAGCTATTCAGCAACGGACAGGCTTATAATAAGTTTGTTCTTTCTTGTTTTGCCATTATTCCAAATTCATAATTATGCGATGTGTCATGCCGCCTTGCGCAGCAGGACTTGTCGCATCATATCAAGTTGAACAATGAACTATACATATAAGAATATTTGGCTCATCAACTTTCCCGTAATGATGAGCATCCTTATCGAACAACTTATCAATATTACCGATGCTATTTTCTTGGGGCATGTAGGAGAAATAGAACTGGGTGCATCCGCTCTTGCCGGGATTTGGTATCTGGCTATCTATATGCTTGGCTTCGGTTTCAGTTTGGGCTTACAGGTCGTTATCGCACGGCGTAATGGCGAGCAGCATTATTCCGAAACAGGGAAGACATTTTTTCAAGGATTGTTTTTCCTGTCGGGACTTGCTGTCTTTTTGTATTTGTTCTCCAAACTGTTTTCCCCGATTATTCTAAGTAGGCTGATTGCTTCTGCGGAAGTCTATCATGCTGTGATTGATTATTTGGACGGGCGAATTTGGGGACTATTGTTCTCCTTTCCATTCCTTGCTTTACGTTCGTTCATGGTCGGCATCACCCGTACAAAAGCCTTGAACATGGCGGCTCTGACAGCTGTATTAGTGAACATTCCAAGTAATTGGCTGCTCATATTCCATTGGAACATGGGAATAGCAGGTGCAGCCATCGCATCGTCTTTTGCCGAAGCGTGTTCGTTGGCAGTGTTGGCAATTCGTGTTTCACGTAAAATGGATAAAAGGCTTTATGGCTTGTCTTGGGGCCTCGACAAAGGTGTATTACTCCATGTTTGTCGTGTATCCGTTTGGAGCATGTTCCAATCGTTTATCAGCGTAGCCCCTTGGTTTCTGTTTTTCGTAGCAATAGAACATTTGGGAGAATTGCAACTGGCAGTGGCAAACATTCTCCGAAGCATATCCGCCCTGTTCTTTGTCATTGTCAGTTCATTTGCCGCCACAACTGGTTCGTTAGTAAGCAATCTGATTGGAGCAAACGAAAGAGGACAAGTGTTTCCGCTGTGCAGCAGGGTTATACGATTAGGCTATGCCATCGGCTTACCGCTGATTACGCTTGCGTTGGTATTCCATCAGCCTGTTGTCAGTGTCTATACAGATAATTCGAATATCGTACAAACTGCATGGTTGCCGTTTGTGGTCATGTTGCTTAACTACGTCTTTGCCTTACCCGGTTATGTCTATATGAATGCTGTAACGGGAACAGGAGCAACACGGACAGCTTCCATCTTTCAGGCGACAACCATTGTCGCCTATCTGCTCTACCTGTGGGGATTGAGCTATTGGGATGTACCCCTTGCCGTTTATTGGACGGTAGAATACCTGTTCGTGATTGGACTTGGGATGCAATCTGTTATTTATCTTAAATATAAACACTATTAAAAACTGAATGTCATGATGAAAAAGATATATCCACGCACAGGCGACACGCAGACTATGTACCTGAATGCGGTTGTAAAAGACCCGTCTATCGAAGTGGGCGACTACACCATCTACAATGATTTCGTGTCCGATCCGTTGCTTTTCGAACGAAACAATGTACTCTATCATTATCCTATCAACCATGAGCGGCTGATAATTGGCAAGTTTTGTTCCATTGCCTGCGGTGTGAAATTTCTGTTCAACTGTGCCAACCATACCTTGAAATCCTTATCCACCTATACTTTTCCGCTTTTTTATGAGGATTGGGATTTGGAGAAATCGGATGTGATAACGGCTTGGGATAACAAAGGCGACATCGTGATAGGCAACGATGTATGGATAGGCTATGAAGCGGTGATTATGGCTGGTGTTCACATCGGCAACGGGGCAATCATAGCCACCCGTGCCGTTGTTACGAAAGACGTGCCACCCTATACGATAGTTGGCGGTGTTCCTGCTCGACCAATAAGGAAACGTTTCACGGACGATACAATTCAAAAACTGGAAGCATTGAAATGGTGGGATTGGTCTTTTGAGAAAATCAAGCAAAGTTTGCCTTATCTTTTGAATAAAGATATCGAAAATTTATCAAAACAAAAATTCCCGTAAAGCACTGACTTTACGGGAATTAACTCGCGGAGAGACAGGGATTCGAACCCCGGGTGCCTCGCAGCACAACGGTTTTCAAGACCGCCGCAATCGACCACTCTGCCACCTCTCCAAAACTCCATCGGGGAGTACCTCCATTTTTCAAAGGCGGGGCAAAGGTACAAATATTTTTCTGAAATACAATAGTCTCAGAAAAAAAATACCTACATATTGTCATTTTTATGTTATTCAGCATAGAAATACGCATAAAGATGCCATATATATGAAATATTTAATGTATTTTTGCACGCTCAAAAGAATTATTTCTTAATAACCCATCAAAACAAAATGAATATTATGGAATTGAACAAGACTTTCATTGACGGGCTCTGGAGCAAAGAAATCAACGTGACTGACTTTGTCAGCAGAAACATCACCCCCTACACCGGAGACGCATCTTTCCTGCAAGGACCTACCGAACGTACCAAACGCATCTGGGAAATTTGCCTGAAAGCACTCGAGGAAGAGAGAAACAACAACGGTGTCCGCTCCTTGGACAATACCACAGTATCCACCATCACTTCACATCAAGCAGGCTACATCGACAAGGAAAATGAACTGATTGTCGGCTTACAGACTGACGAACTGCTGAAACGCGCCATCAAACCTTTCGGCGGTATCAACGTCGTGGCCAAAGCTTGCCGCGAAAACGGCTTGGAAGTAGATGACAAAGTGAAGGATATCTTCACACACTATCGCAAGACACATAACGACGGCGTGTTCGACGCCTATACTGACGAAATACGTTCTTTCCGCTCGCTGGGCTTCCTCACCGGACTGCCTGACAACTATGCACGCGGACGTATCATCGGTGATTATCGCCGACTGGCCCTCTATGGCCTCGACCGCCTGATTGAAGCCAAGGAAGAAGACAAGCGCAACCTGACCGGCCCCATGACTGACGCACGCATCCGCTTGCGCGAAGAGGTAACCGAACAGATCAAGGCGCTGAAAGAAATCAAAGTAATGGGCGAATACTACGGACTTGACCTGAGTCGCCCTGCCACTTCGGCACAAGAGGCTGTACAGTGGGTGTATATGGCTTACCTAGCTGCTGTAAAAGAACAGGATGGAGCTGCCATGTCGCTGGGTAACGTATCGTCTTTCCTGGATATCTTCATTGAATATGACTTGGCTCACGGACATATCGACGAGACTTTCGCCCAGGAGCTTATCGACCAGTTTGTCATCAAACTGCGTATGGTTCGCCACCTGCGCATGCAGTCTTATAATGATATCTTTGCAGGCGACCCGACTTGGGTGACCGAAGCTATCGGAGGACGTTTCAACGACGGACGTACAAAGGTAACGAAGACTTCGTTCCGCTTCTTGCAGACACTTTATAATCTCGGTCCATCGCCCGAACCCAACCTCACCGTACTGTGGAGCCCCGACCTGCCCGAAGGCTTCAAGGATTTCTGTGCCAAAGTTTCGGTAGATACCAGCTCCATCCAATACGAGAATGACGACCTGATGCGCGAGGTTCGCGGTTGCGACGACTACGGCATTGCCTGCTGTGTATCCTATCAGGCTATCGGCAAGCAGATACAGTTCTTTGGAGCACGTGCCAACCTGGCCAAAGCCTTGCTGCTGGCCATCAACGGCGGACGTTGCGAAAACACGGGTACCGTCATGGTGAAAGGCATCCCCGTACTGACCAGCGACACACTGAACTTCGAAGAGGTAATGACCAACTATAAAAAGGTACTTACCGAAATAGCACGTGTCTACAACGAAGCGATGAACATCATTCACTACATGCACGATAAGTATTATTACGAGAAAGCACAAATGGCTTTCGTAGATACAGATCCGCGCATCAACCTGGCCTACGGTGTAGCCGGACTGTCTATCGCACTCGATTCTCTGTCGGCTATCAAGTATGCCAAAGTGACGGCACGTCGCAACGAAATCGGCCTGACTGAAGGTTTCGACATCGAAGGCGAGTTCCCCTGCTTCGGTAACAACGACGACCGTGTGGACCACCTCGGCGTAGACTTGGTTTACTACTTCAGCGAAGAATTGAAGAAATTGCCTGTTTACAAAAACGCACGCCCTACCCTTTCGTTGCTGACCATTACATCCAACGTCATGTATGGCAAGAAGACAGGTGCTACTCCCGACGGACGCGCCAAAGGTGTAGCTTTCGCTCCGGGTGCCAACCCCATGCACGGACGTGACAAGAACGGAGCTATCGCCTCCCTGAGCTCTGTAGCCAAATTGCGCTACCGCGACTCGCAGGACGGAATCAGCAACACGTTCTCCATCGTACCCAAGTCGCTTGGACCAACGGCCGAAGAACGTGTGGAAAACTTGGTAACAATGATGGACGGCTACTTCACCAAGGGTGCCCACCACCTGAACGTGAACGTACTGAACCGCGAGATGCTGGAGGACGCCATGGAGCATCCCGAAAAGTATCCGCAACTTACCATCCGTGTATCCGGTTACGCCGTGAACTTCATCAAGCTGAGCCGTGAACACCAGCTGGAAGTAATCAGCCGCTCATTCCACGAACGCATGTAACAAACTATGATTAGAGTTCATTCTTACGAAAGTATGGGAACATTCGACGGGCCGGGACTCCGGCTCGTCGTCTTTCTGCAAGGCTGCCCGTTCCGTTGCCTCTACTGTGCCAACCCCGACACCATCGACCCGAAGGGGGAAAGCAAAGAAACACGTCCCGAGGAAATACTGGAGATGGCTGTCAGCCAAAAACCATTTTACGGAAAAAAAGGAGGAATAACCTTCAGTGGTGGAGAACCTACCGTACAGGCTGAAGCACTGATACCACTGTTCCAAGCGTTGAAGGCGCAGGGTATCCACATCTGCCTAGACAGCAACGGAGGTGTCTGGAACAAGCATGTGGAGACGCTGCTTGGACTGACCGACCTCGTGCTGCTCGACGTCAAGCAAATCAACCCCGAACGCCACCGACTGCTCACAGGACGAAGCAACGAACAAACACTGCGTACAGCCGCTTGGATGGAAGAACACAACCGTCCTTTCTGGCTGCGCTACGTTCTTGTTCCCGGCTATAGCGATGCGGAAGAAGATATCCGCCACCTGGGCGAAATACTCGGAACCTACAAAAACATACAACGGGTGGAAATACTACCTTACCATCGACTGGGAGTACACAAATACGAAGCCATGGGACTGGACTACCAGCTGAAAGAGATAAAAGAAAATACTCCCGAACAGCTGGCACGAGCCGAAGCACTGTTCAAGGAGTATTTCCCCATCGTGATAGTCAACTGACCCAACCAGTTATCTTCAAATTTCTACTCAATAAGTGAGTCTCAAACCTGCCTGTAGCGTAAAACTACAAGGACGTTCCTTGCGGATGGTCTGTACTTTAGAGCCGTCGTCAAAATAATAAGATATACCCGGTTCTACATACAGACCCCATCGCCGGGATAGATTATATTGAGCACCCAGTGCACCCAAAACCGAAAGCTGTACAGGATCCACTGTCTGTTTTTCGTCACCAAGCTTCCCATATACACATTTCTCTATAGCACCACCGGCAGAGAGATATACCGAGAACTTGCGCGTATCGACAAAATTCCAGTTGACACGCAACGGGATACCCAAATAGTGCAGCTTCTGCTCCACACTGTTGTTGCCTTTACCAAAATACAGGTCGGAATACAAATAGGTATACATCAGACCGGACTCCACAGACAGGCCATGCCCCAGATTCTTCCTGACTGAAAAACCTACACTGACAGGCTGACGATGCTTGGCATCGACCGGTTCATCGCTCCGTTTCAGCACGTAAGGCATACCGTCCTTGAACGTCAACTCCTGCTCACCGGGAATAGCTATCACACCATTGGTGGTTGCACTCAGGTTGATGTTACTGCCCTGTACCAGACCGCCAGGTCCCGAATCATAAATAAGATCCTTATCACCACCATCGGAAGAACCACTGCGGTTTCCCACAGACAGGCCGAACGACCATCCATCCTCTCTCTTTTGTGACCGACTGATGACACGCGGTTCGTCCAGACTGGTCTTCTTCGGAGTAGAACGGCGTACAGACTCCTTTTTCTCTTCTTTGGTAACCGCTACATCTTCTACCTCGGGAACATCTACGACAGGCACTGTCTCAATGCCATCTTCACCTTCTTTGGTCTCTATATTTTCTGCTGCTTCCGACACCGGCACAGCTGCTATATTCACCGGAACAACTGTTCTGGAAGTCTTTGTCCTCGAAGGAACTTCAGATGCCAAAGCCAACTGTTCGTTTTCGGGAACGGAACCTGGTATCTCGTCCGGCTGAGTAACAACGGGCACCTCGGCACGACGTACCTCCTGCCCTACAGGACTCTGAAGCAACCACAGGCTGACCGCAGCAACTGCTACCAATGCCGAAGCGGCAGCTGCTACCGACCATCGGCGCATCATCACCAGACGACTCCGATGGGGAACCGCAGCAGGAGCAGCCTTGTCCAACTCTCGTTGCAACCTCTCCCAACCACCGGGAGGTAGAGATTCCGAACAGTCGTCCAACCGTTCCTTGATTTTCTTTAACCACAATTCGTCGCTCATATCTTTAATACTATAATATAATGTATTATCTATTCGCTTTCATCCACGCCCTCACCTGTTCTGCCAATGAAGCCTTGGCCCTGGCCAGTTGAGAAGCAGACGAACGTTCATTTATGCCCAATTGGGCAGCAATTTCCTTATGTGATTTGCCCTCCATAACATACAAGTTGAATACTGTACGATAACCAGCAGGCAGTCCACTGATAAATTGCATCAACACTTGTTGGGGAATGGTTTCACAGGCTTCAGGTTCTGGTTCGTCGTAAGCCTCAAGAGGAAGATCATCCAAAGCCGTACTTTGGTTGAGTACATCGTTCTGTCGCAGGTATTGCAGCGCTGTGTTCACCATCACCCGCTCCATCCAGGCCCGCAACGAACCTTCGCCACGCCAGGTAAACTTATCAAAGGAAGAGAACAGTTTCAAAAAGCCGTCGTGCAGCAGGTCTTCGGCCACTTCACGATTGCCCGAATAACGCAGACACAAAGCCAACATGCGCCCTGCATAGCGTTCGTACAATTCCCGGCGGGCACGGTTGTCACCCCGCCGACACTGTTCGGCCAATTCTTTTTCTTCCATTCTCCTTTTACACGTGTTTGTCTATAAAATGCGTTGGACACAAAAATACTGCATCGTCCGGGAAGAAAAATACACTTTTGTTTCTTTAACAAATCGGAATGCAGTATTTTATCTAAAACGGCGTTTATCAGACAAAAACCATTAAAAACTATACGAACATGATGAAACAAATCCGCACGACTTTCATTGCGTGCATACTTCTGCTATCGGTCATGCCGATATTCCAGTCGTGTCTGGACGACGACGACAGCAATCCCCTGTTTACGGTGGGAACCATCAAGACACTGAGTGACAGTGAAGGTGATTTTTACGTCCTCTTGGATGAAGACAGTAAGCTCTTCCCCGGCGACATGAGCAATCTGCACAACTACAAAGCTGTAGACGGTCAGCGAGCTTTCGTTTTCTTTGACGAACTGCCCGAAGAAATGCCCGGCTATGAATACAATGCAAAAATTCGTTGGATAGAAGACATCCTGACTAAGGATATTTACTTCATGCCTGCTGAAAAAGAAGACAGCATCGGTGATGACAAAATCAACATTACACAGATGTGGCTCACGCGCAAGGATTACCTGAACATTGAATGTCAGTTCATGCACAGCGAAAATCCCGACAAAAAGCACATGCTGAGCCTGGTAGTAAACGAAGCCTCAACAGGCGAAAATGATCAGGCTGGTTATGTAACATTGGAGTTCCGCCATAATGCCAATGAAGATTCACAACTCGTACCCGGCTCGGCCATTGTTTCTTACAAACTGGACAATATAGCAGACTTGCTGGAAGGTAAGGAAGGACTGAATATCCGCGTGAACACCATTTATGAGAACGAAAAGTTCTATCAAGTGAAGTTCAAGGATGCAGCAACCGATGCTACTACCCGAGCAGGGCATCACCCTTCATCGACACTGGTCAAATAAAGCAAACTCAAAAACTCTCTATATTATTCAGGCACGGATGCCAAACAGCTCGCGAGCTGCAGCATCCGTGCCTTTTTTATTTAAGACAATAATAGAAAAACACTACTGTCATTCACCAACCGTATCCTGCCGCTCTATCTTGCGATTGTCGATGCTCCGCCAGGCATAGAAGATGTAGGCCAGCACAAAGGGGACGAGAATGGATACATAAGCCATAGTTCGCAAAGTAAATTCACTGGAACTGCTGTTCTGCAAGGTGAGCGAGCTTTGCAGGTCGACCGTCGAAGGATAGTAAGCCGTATTGTTGTAGCCGGCTACCAATAAAAGAGACAGTACTGTCAGTACCGTACCAATGCCTGCAAACCAGATGCCCTTGTCGAAGCCCTTCTTCCACAACGTACGCCCGATGCCCCAAAGCACACAGACCACACCTGCCAAGAACAGCACCAGCACTAGCGGCATCTCGAGGAAATTCGTCAGATACTTGTAGTGCTCCATGCACACAAGTCCTGTCTCAGGATCGACCGCATAGCCGTCGGCCAGCAGCGTGCGCACCAAGAAGCCCAAGAAGAACGCCAAAAACAAGCTCGCATTGGCCCACAACGAACGGCGGCAACGGCCCACCAACTCTTCGTCGGCAATGCTATTCACAAAGTACAAAGCACCCAGCACCCGTGCCAGAAAGAACACCGCCAGCCCCAGCACCACATTCCAGGGATCACCCAATGCGTCTAGCCCATGCCATCCGTTGGCCCAACGGCTGATAACGGGCATCATCGTCTCCGTCATGCTTCCCTTGTCCACATAGAAGGCCGAACCCGTGAAAAACGTGGCTACCGCTCCGCCCAGCAAGACAGGCCCCACCACGCCGTTCACTACCAGAAAGGCACGATACGTATTCTTGCCCAGCAGATTGCCCGCCTTCAGCTGAAATTCGTAGCTGACGGCCTGCAACACGAAGCTAAAGAGGATAATCATCCACAACCAATAAGCCCCGCCGAAGCTGGTACTATAAAACAGGGGGAAGGAAGCGAAGAAGGCGCCTCCGAAGGTAACGAGCGTCGTGAACGTAAATTCCCACTTGCGCCCCGTCGAGAGCACCAGCATGCGCCGTTGTTCTTCCGTCTTACCCAGACAGAACAGGAGCGAATTACCCCCCTGCACAAAAAGCAGAAACACCAGAATGGCTCCCAGCAGGGAGACCACAAACCACCAATATTGTTGAAGTAATGCCATAACGTCAATAATTTGAAGAATGAATGTCTACGTTTGAATTCTCAGGTCCCTTTCGGATGGCTTTCAGCATGATGCCCACCTCGGCCACCAGCAGGACGGTAAAGAGGAACAGGAAGAGGAAGAAGGTTGTCTGTACCGAACCCACCTCCAGCTTCGAGATGGCCGCGCCTACGGGCAGCATGTCCTGGATGGTCCACGGCTGGCGTCCGCACTCGGCCACCACCCAACCTGCCTGTCCGGCCAGATATCCCAGCGGCACACTGAGCATGGCCACCATCTGCAGCCAGCGCAGGCGGCTCAGGTCTTTCCTGAAGACCACAAACAGCACCACGAGGAAGAACACGATGAAATATCCACCCAACATCACCATTACGCGGAACATGTAGAAGGTGAGCGGCACGTTGGGCACCAGCTCGTGCACGTCTTTGATGTATCCGTAGCCAAAATATGGCATATTCTCCTTCAACTCGACGGAAGCGACCTCGGCCGCCGCATCGTCACCCTGGGCACGCGCCTCCCGATAGGCGGCAAAGGCCCCGATGGCCTTGCGTCCGCGTTCCATCTTCTCTGTGGCCGAAAGGGCTGTCGTGCCGTCTTTCAGCTCGTAGCCACCCTCCAGCAGGTCGTTGATACCTGGTACAAAGGCATCGGCCTTGCGCTCGGCCAGCAACGAGAGCATCTTGGGAATCTCCATGCGGAAGAGGAAAGGCTCCACGCCGTCGTCGGCCTTCTGCTTGGCAGGGTTCAGCACGCCGAAGGCCACCAGGCCGGCTCCCTCCTGCCCTTCGTAATAACCCTCCATGGCGGCCAGCTTCATCGGCTGGTGCTGGGCCACCTGATAGCCCGACCCGTCGCCCGTCCAGGCAGCCATCAGTGCCGCAAACAGGCCTACGGACGCACCCACCTTGATGCTGCTCAGGGCAAAGCGGCGCTCGCGCTTCTTCCACAAATACCAGCAGCTGACGCCCACCACAAACAAGGCTCCCAGCACCCAACCTGAAAGGACGGTGTGGAAGAACTTGTTGACGGCCATCGGCGAAGTGGCTACGGCCCAGAAATCCACCATCTCGTTGCGGGCCGTATCAGGGTTGAACTCCATCCCCACAGGATATTGCATCCACGCATTGGCCACCAGTATCCACCAGGCCGAAATGGTGGCGCCCAGGCCCGTCAGCCACGTGGAGGCCAGGTGGAAGCCGCGGCTCACCTTCTGCCAGCCGAAGAACATCACGGCAATGAACGTCGCCTCCATGAAGAAGGCCACAATACCCTCGATGGCCAGCGGCGCTCCGAAGATGTCGCCCACAAACCAGCTGTAGTTGCTCCAGTTGGTACCGAACTCAAACTCCAGAATAAGCCCTGTAGCCACGCCTATGGCGAAGTTGATACCAAAAAGTTTCATCCAGAATCGGGCGGTCCGTTTCCAGAAAAGGTCGCCCGTCCGATAATAGAAGGTCTCCATAAGGCCCATGACCACGGCCAGCCCCAAGGTCAGCGGCACAAAAATCCAATGGTAGATGGCGGTCAGTGCAAATTGTGCCCTCGACCAGTCGATCAGCGAAGAATCAATGTGTTCAATCATAAATAATAAAGATTTTAATCAGAAAATAAATGGTTAGGTTGTAAATAAATGAATCTTTTTACGGCATCCTTTCAATCAATTCATGGCTCACATATCCATCCTTTTCTCCACCTTCAGTTGCCTGATTCAAAAAATCAGGGAAGAAAAACAATCGAAGAATGAAAAACAGGATGAAAAGCTTGATAAGAATAATCAGCCACAACGTGCGTCCCAGCTTCATACTGCGAAAGCCGTCGCGATAGAATTGCCAAACTGTCAGAATAAACTGTTTCATGGTTTAAGGTCAAACATAGTAATACAAAGATAATCCAATCTTTGAAACCACCAACCACTTTCACCAGAAAAAATCAATAGCCCACCACCTAAAAAACTGTTCACCGACAGAAAAGCCGATTGGTCGGTGAAATCTGTCGACTGGCCGTTATCCATCCGCCCTATGTCCATCTTTTTTTCACATCTGCCAGTAGTCTACTACTTTTGTGTCAGGAAAAAGAAGAGAGATACAAAATCATAGAGTAGAAAAATCCAAATTCTCAAGCAATATGACAGATCTAAGAACATTCACCCTGACGGCTCTCTGCCTGGCAGGTATCACCTGCGTAGAAGCACAAACCGTCGAGACGGTGCCGACCGTGCAGACCGACAGCATAGCCGACACTTCCATTCCTCAGCAATGGAACTTACAGACGTGCATAGACTATGCCTTGCAGCACAACATTACCATCCGCCGCAACCGTATCAGCGCACAGAGCACACAGGAAGACGTAAAAACGGCCAAAGCCGACCTCTTCCCCTCGCTCAACGCCAGCGTCAGCCAGCGCGTCGTAAACCGCCCCAATACCACCAACGGTACCATCATCAGCGGCGACAACATCACCACCAGTCAGAGCAAGACATCCTATAACGGAAGCTATGGCATCGATGCCAACTGGACGCTCTACAACGGTGGCAAACGTCTGAATACCATCAAGCAACAGCAACTCAGTCAACGTATCGCTGATCTGGCTGTAGCTGAAAGCGAAAACTCCATCGAAGAGAGCATCATGCAGGTCTACGTACAGATACTCTACGCCGCCGAAGCGGTCAAAATAAACGAAGCAACCCTCGAAGTAAGCCAGGCCCAATACGAACGCGGCAAGCAACTCTTCGAAGCCGGAAGCATCGCCCAGAGCGACCTGGCCCAGCTGGACGCACAGGTGAGCAGCGACAACTATCAGCTGGTCACCTCGCAGGCCACCCTGCAGGACTACAAACTCCAGCTGAAACAGTTGCTCGAGCTGGACGGCAGCGAGGAAATGAACCTCGACATGACAATGCCCGACGACGCCCAGGTACTCACCCCTCTGCCCAACAAAGTGGACGTCTACCGCACAGCCCTGCTGATGCGCCCTGAAATCGAGTCGGGCAAACTCGATGTCGAAGCTTCCGACCTCAACATCAAGATAGCCCGCTCGGGTTACCTGCCCACCATCAGCCTTAGCGCAGGTATCGGAAGCACCAATGCCAACGGCAACGACTTCACCTTTACCGAACAGATCAAGCAGAACTGGAACAATTCACTGGGACTCACCTTGAGTATTCCTATCTTTGACAAACGCCAAACCAAGTCGTCGGTCAACAAAGCCAAACTCCAGAAACAGACCAGCGAACTGGACCTGCTCGACAAGCAGAAGACGCTCTACAAGACCATCGAGAACCTGTGGCTCGACGCCAATAGCGCCCAGCAACAATACGTGGCCGCCAGCAAGAAACTGGAGAGCACACAGACCAGCTACGACCTCGTCAGCGAACAGTTCAACCTGGGCATGAAGAATACCGTCGAACTGCTTACCGAGAAGAACAATCTCCTCAGCGCCCAGCAAGAAATGTTGCAGGCAAAGTACATGGCACTACTCAACGCCGGCCTGCTCCAGTTCTATCAAGGCGAGAAGTTTGAACTCTAACAAAATAGAAAACAATCAAAATTTAGATTTAGAATATGAACAAGAAGAAAATCATCAGCCTCACGGCAGGCGTCATCATCGTAGCCGGAGCAGCCATATGGCTGTTCGGAGGGAGCAGCCGGAAGCAGCAGGTCACCTATGAGATGGTCAAGGTAGGACCGGCGGACATCTCGAACTTCGTCACTGCTACCGGAACCATCGAACCCGTCACCGAAGTCGAAGTAGGTACACAGGTCAGTGGTATCATCGACAAAATTTATGTAGACTACAACACCATCGTCAAGGAAGGACAGCTCATCGCCCTGATGGATAAGGTAACATTGGAAAGCGAACTGGCCTCCTCACAAGCTACCTACGACGGTGCCAAAGCCGAATACGAGTATCAGAAGAAAAACTATGAACGCAACAAAGGACTGAAAGCCAAGAACCTCATTAGCGACACCGACTACGAACAGTCCGAATATAACTACCTGAAGGCAAAAAGCACCTTCGACAGCAGCAAGGCAGCCTTGGCCAAGGCTGAACGAAACCTGTCGTATGCCACCATCACCTCGCCCATCGACGGCGTAGTCATCAGCAAGGATGTGGAAGAAGGACAGACCGTAGCTTCCGGCTTCGAAACTCCGACCCTCTTCACCATTGCTGCCGACTTGACACAGATGCAGGTAGTGGCCGACGTTGACGAAGCCGATATAGGCGGCGTAGAACTGGGCCAACGTGTAGAGTTTACCGTAGACGCCTACCCCAACGATACCTTCCAGGGCGAAGTTACGCAGATCCGCCTGGGCGAAGCCTCCTCATCGACCAGCACTACCAGTAGCACGACGGTAGTCACCTATGAAGTTGTCATTTCAGCTCCCAATCCTGACCTGAAACTGAAGCCTCGTCTGACAGCCAACATCACTATCTACACGCTGGACAAACGTGGCGTGAACAGTGTGCCTGCCGCCGCCCTACGCTTTACCCCCGCCCGTCCCATTGTAGGAGCTGATGCCGTCATCAACGACTGCGAAGGTGAACACAAGCTGTGGACCAAGGAAGGCAATGTCTTCACTGCCCACCCCGTCAGCACAGGTATCAGTAACGGAAGCTACACTGAAATAACAGGCGGCATCGAAGCCGGAACAGAAGTCATCTGCGAGGCCAACATCACCCGCGGCGCTCAACCCGAAGCCGAACTCGAAGCCGGCGAACGCAGCCCCTTCATGCCTGGCCCTCCGGGAAACGACAAGAAAAAGAGCAGCAGTAACGGCAAACAATAAAAAAAGAAACAGCCATGAACAAAGTTGTCATCGAACTTCAGAACATCAAACGCAATTTCCAGGTGGGCGATGAAACGGTACATGCTCTGCGTGGCGTTTCGTTCACCATCCGCGAAGGCGAGTTTGTTACCATCATGGGAACGTCGGGATCGGGCAAGTCCACCCTGCTCAACACCTTGGGCTGCCTCGATACTCCTACCAGTGGCGAATACCTGCTGGACGGCATTGCCGTGCGCACCATGTCCAAGCCGCAGCGCGCCATCCTGCGCAACCGCAAGATAGGCTTCGTCTTCCAGAACTACAACCTTCTGCCGAAAACCACTGCTGTAGAAAACGTGGAATTGCCGCTGATGTACAACCCTTCAGTCTCGGCCGCCGAACGCCGCCGCAGGGCCATCGACGCCCTGGTGGCCGTCGGTCTAGGCGACCGACTGGAGCACAAATCCAACCAAATGTCCGGCGGACAGATGCAGCGTGTGGCCATTGCCCGTGCACTGGTCAACAATCCCGCCGTCATCCTGGCCGACGAAGCGACAGGTAACCTCGATACACGAACTTCGTTCGAAATCCTGGTCCTCTTCCAGAAGCTTCATGCCGAAGGACGTACCATCATCTTCGTCACCCACAATCCTGAAATAGCCCAGTACAGCAGCCGCAACATTACCCTGCGCGACGGACAAGTAAAGGATGACCGCGTAAACCCGAACATCCTGAATGCAGCCGAAGCACTGGCCGCCCTCCCCGTCCCCGAAGAGGACTGAATCTAAAAAGCAAGTAACATTATGAACGGAACAAATTTATTCAAAATAGCCTTGCGTGCTCTTTCCAACAACAAGTTGCGCGCCTTCCTCACCATGCTGGGCATCATCATCGGTGTGGCCTCCGTCATCACGATGCTGGCCATTGGCCAAGGCTCGAAGAAGAGCATCCAGGCACAAATCTCCGAGATGGGTTCAAACATGATCATGATCCATCCGGGAGGTGAACGCAGAGGAGGTGTCCGCATGGATCCCAGCGAAATGCAGACTTTGAAGCTGACAGACTATGAATCGTTACGCAACGAAACGACTTTTCTCTCGGCTATCAGTCCTAACGTATCGAGCAGCGGACAACTCATTGCCGGTAACAACAACTATCCCTCCTCGGTAAGCGGTGTAGGCACAGAGTATCTGGAGATACGTCAGCTGACGGTCGAAGAAGGCGAGATGTTCACCGAAGCCGATATCCAGGTATCCGCCAAGGTCTGTGTCATCGGAAAGACGATCGTAGACAACCTCTTCCCTGACGGTACCGACCCCATCGGACGTATCATCCGTTTCAATCAGGTCCCCCTGCGCGTGGTAGGTGTCCTCAAAAGCAAAGGCTACAACTCCATGGGCATGGACCAGGACGACGTCGTACTGGCTCCCTATACCACCGTGATGAAACGACTGTTGGCCCAGACCTATCTGGAAGGCATTTTCGCCTCGGCCCTCTCTGAAGACATGACCGACTATGCCACGGAAGAAGTCAACACCATCCTGCGACGCAACCACAAACTGCGCGAAACGGACGAAGACGACTTCACCATCCGCAGCCAACAGGAGCTGAGCTCGATGCTCAACACCACGACCGACCTGATGACCACCCTGCTGGCCTGCATCGCAGGCATCTCGCTCGTCGTAGGTGGTATCGGTATCATGAATATCATGTACGTCTCCGTCACAGAGCGTACCCGAGAAATCGGTCTGCGCATGTCCGTCGGCGCCCGTGGCATCGACATCTTGTCGCAGTTCCTCATCGAAGCCATCCTCATCAGTATCACAGGTGGTATCATCGGTGTACTCATCGGATGCGGCGCGTCGTTCATCGTCAAGAACGTAGCCCACTGGCCCATCTTCATCCAGCCCTGGAGTGTCATCCTTTCGTTCGCTGTTTGCACCGTCACCGGCGTGTTCTTCGGATGGTATCCTGCCAAGAAGGCTGCTTGTCTCGACCCGATCGAAGCTATCCGCTACGAATAAGACGCTTTACAGGCATGGATTGTACGGACTCTCACGAATAAAGCTCCTCCTTTATCACGTATATCCGTATTATCCATGCCTTCAAATAATTCTTCATTCTTCATGATTAATTCTTCATTTAATCTTATCTTTGTCCCACTATGATAAAACAAAACCTGTCACAACGCCCCTATCTCGTCGAAGCCTTAACCCACATCATTGGCTGGGGTATCGTCTTCGGCTTCCCGTTCCTCATGATGAGCCGGAGCGGGTTCAATATCACATGGACCAGCTATCTGCGCCATGGATGTATCGTTCCCCTTTCGTTTCTCATTATTTTCTACCTAAATTACTGTCTGCTCATCCCTCGGTATTTATTTAGGAATCATGTCAAAACCTATCTTACACTCAATGTCTTATGCATCTTGCTCATCGCAACCGGATCGCATTTTTGGCAGGAATTTATCATGGTACATCCTGATACCCTCCGTCCCATAAAACGGCCTGACGGACCCCCAAAATGGATTTTCTTCCTGCGTGATATTTTCTCGATGATACTCACTGTGGGACTCAGCGCAGCCATCCGCATGAGTCGGCGTTGGGCTGCCAATGAGAATGCACGTCGGGAAGCCGAGCAACAACGTACAGAAGCTGAACTGAAGAATCTGCGCAGTCAGCTCAACCCTCACTTCCTGCTCAACACGCTCAACAATATCTATGCCCTCATTGCCTTCGATGCCGACAAGGCACAACAGGCAGTACAGGAACTGAGCCGTCTGTTACGTCACGTGCTTTACGACAATCAGCAGAATCTCGTTCCCCTCAACAAGGAAATGGACTTTATCCGCAACTATATTGCCTTAATGCGTATCCGACTGGCAGCCAATGTCACGGTAGAAACCCACTTCGACATCGGGCCTGAAAACCGTACGGAGATAGCCCCGCTTATCTTTATCTCCCTCATCGAGAACGCCTTCAAGCACGGCATCTCGCCCACCGAGCCCAGTTATATCCGCATACGATTCAGCCAGACTGACAACTGCGTTTGCTGCGAAATTATCAACAGCTATCACCCCAAATCGCAAACCGACAAGAGTGGAAGTGGCATCGGACTGGAACAAGTACGTCGCCGCCTCGAACTCTCCTACCCCGGCCGCTACACCTGGAAACAGGGAATTGACGAAACCGGAAAAGAATACCATTCGACACTTACCATTGAATGTTATCCCACTAACGAACTTCAAAACGAATAAAAGATATGAAACTGAAATGTGCCATTGTAGACGATGAACCCTTGGCTCTCGGCCTGCTAGAAAGCTATGTGGAAAAGACCCCTTTCCTCGAACTGACAGGGAAATATTCCAGTGCCGTACAAGCCATGAAAGAACTTCCTGAGAAACAAACCGACCTTCTCTTCCTTGACATCCAGATGCCCGAACTGAATGGACTCGAGTTTTCCAAAATGGTAGATTCGCGTACCCGTATCATCTTCACGACCGCCTTCGAACAGTATGCGCTGGATGGCTACAAGGTAAACGCACTGGACTATCTGCTCAAGCCTATCTCCTATACCGACTTTCTCCAAGCTGCCAACAAGGCCGTACGCTGGTTCGAACTCCTCAACCAACCCCACGACGAAATCACTTCCATCTTCGTCAAAAGCGACTATAAACTGGTACAGATCGAACTGGACAACATCCTTTACGTGGAGGGCCTCAAAGACTACGTCAAGATATACGAAGAAGGCAACCAACGCCCCATCCTGTCCCTCATGAGCATGAAGGCTATGGAAGAGCTGTTACCGGCCTCCCGTTTCATGCGCGTCCACCGTTCCTACATCGTGCAAAAGAGCAAAATACGTATCATCGACCGAGGCCGCATCATCTTCGGTAAAACCAGTATTCCTGTCAGTGAAAGCTACAAGGCCGCTTTTCAGGAATACCTCGACCGCAGAAGTTGAAGTGCCCACACTATCAACTTTTTAGCTATCCATACTTGATATTCCGAAAATAAATCGTATATTTGCGGACAAATAGAACAATGGAGTTGTGAAACTCTTCAATAGAATAGTTTAGTTAAGTCTAGTTTAGTTTTTGTTAGGCACTTCCACGTTAGGAAGTGCCTATTTTTTATTATTAATAATCAAGCGATTACATTAAAACAGTCCAAGCTACCCGAACAGACCGGTTACCAATCAACTTTGTTCTCCTATTCTGAAGCAAAATCGAACTTACCGATAAGATTTATCAATAGTATTGTGGGATTATATACAAAATATCGTATTTTTGCTGCATGAAATTACGAAAAATATCTAAGTGATTGAAAATGAATTATAATTACCAACTCATAGTAGTAATAGGTTACGGATTAGTTAGTTATCTGCTGTTGTATTCTTCTACGCGTTATGTAACCTTCAAAGAACTCTTCGTATGCAAAAGTAGTATATTAATGGCTATACTGAAATAAAAATCCAGCTTTTTAAGCTCCGCAGACAAGTATTCTCGCAAAAGCGAATTTAGATGCGGGAACATCATCGTCAACGAATTTGACGACCTTGTTCCTCTCTTTTTTACTTATGCCACAAACAGTGTTTTTGCGGCTGTTACCTATTGATGTTTTTTATCAGTTTCCTTTAATCTAGAAAGGAAGTCAGAGGTAACATGTAAAGTTTATAAAATGACACCATAAAATACTTATAATTTGTGGTTACAATGAGATGCTTGACTGAGCCACTTTAATAGCATCCCACTTTAATTCTTCTTCATCCTCAACAGCATCAAGAACTTTATCTGCAACCCAAAGGGTGAGAAGTTCTTTTTCATCAACATTAAAATAGTTTGCTATTTGAACAACTTGGGTGCGTTTGGCACGTCTATCACCTCTTTCAATTTTTGAAAATATAGGGGTGTCAATCTCAAGAAAAGATGCTAGTTGTCTTTGCAGTACTCCATTCTCAAGTCTTAGTTCTTTTATCTTTTGTCCTAACAACATATTAAATATCTTTTTAGCTATTGATTTATACTATAATTTCCCAATGACCGCCTTTATTAGGTCCAATTCTCTTCACAACTCCAGTGTCTTGAAGGTGTTTAATATTAGTTGCTATCCAACGACGAGATACTCCAATTTTTTCTGCTATCTCAGAAAGAGTAATATTAGGATTATTTCTAATCTCTTTAATGATTTGCAGTGCAGTTTCTGGTGCACTTTGTAGTGCAGTTTCTGGTGCACTTTGTAGTGCAGTTTTTAATGAACCACGTTTAGAAACTTTTAATGAGCCATCTTTATGCGCAATGTCAGCAATAATATTTCCAGCTGCTTCATGACATGGAATTGTTATTCTAAAAAAGGTTCGTTCTTCATCAGTAACCACATTAGCTCGTGGTGAACCATTATTCATCAAAACATTCTGAATAGTAGGAATACCAGTACTACGACCTTCAGTCAAATCGAGTTCTTTAAGATATTCTCCGAGTCTGCGATTACGATATCGCTTTGATACTAAAACTTCACATCTTGAAATATCAGCTGCAGATATACTCCTGTCAGGACCGCCAACATTCTGTATGGTAATTCCTTGCGGTTCTATGGTGATAACCACTGGTTCCCATTCACGATAATCTCTATGATATAGTGAATTTGTTACACTCTCTTCCAATGCTTGATATGGATATGAGAAAAACTTTTGGCTCCGGTTGCTATCCTTTGGCTTTATTATCGTCTGCATAACAAGCATGCGATTCAGGTATTCCAATGTTCTTTCAATAATCTGCGTAATAGAACCTTTAATAACAGGTCCTTCATATAAATTGTTTGGGTTATTCAATCTTCCTTCTGGGAAATATACGATTTCCACCTGTGTGCGTTTGAAGAACTTACTTGGGTCTTCGCAAAACATCATTGCTGCTACATTTCTAAGCATACGATTCTCTTTGGGACCAACATATAAATCCATTTGTTCCAGAATATTCTCTAAGGGTCTTGTGTATAATTCATTGGCAAGTTTACTGCCGACCTTAACCAAATATTCTCGTAACAGAAGTGTTGAAATATCCTTTACCTTAATATCGGAGTTTCCACGTTCGTCAAATGGAATACGACTTGCTAATTCACGTAATTCATCGAGAACTTCACCCTTGGCAATTATACTGCTCGTACCACTACGGATATAGAAATATTCCTTTGTTATACTTTTAGCTGTTACGTTCTCTGGAACAGAATATGGTCGGTTTATTCCTGCAGGACACCATATGACAAGTACAACCTTACCATCAACCTCCTCCACACTCGTTCGAGGCATATAGTAAGGTGAAATTTTGTTATTGTAACCCACCATGTTCTGCAATATTCCATCTATCATTTCTGTAGGGATTCCATTCACAGGACGAATAGCTACTCCTGTTGCTTCGTCTGTATCAACACCAACCACTATATAACCACCACCAAGATCGTCAAAATCATTGGCAAATGCACATACACTATGGTATATGCTTGCCGGATTCCATCCCTTCTTAAACTCTATTCGGTTGGATTCTATTTTCTGCTTATTCAGAAGGTCGTCTATATTTATTGCAAGTGCCATAGATAAGTCTTTTAGTAGATATCACGAAAATTATAAAACTCTTGATGTTTGTCATAGATTTCTTTTAAAATCTTTCTTATTGTATCAGACATTTTACGTTTTGAATCTTCGTTTATTGTAATATTCAATGATTTAAGTTGTTCTATTACTAAAGAATTGATATTCCGATTAGGGTTAAAAGTTTCATTGAAGACATCTTCTGCTATAAGAATTTGAAAAGGAGAAATACCATTTATGCTAGTTTCCTTTTCTAGTGCTTTATAAGCTTTATGGATATCTAGCAAGTAAAAATATTTTTCATAGAAAACTTGAAACCCTCTTATTATTTCATCTTGAGTAATATCTCTAACAGTGCAAATGAATGCTCTATAAGGGGCTCTAGCTTCTGGATTTAGCGATGAAATCATTGCTATACTTTTGCACATAGACATAACAACAAATAACAAATGACCAATTTGTATATTAATCGGTCTAATTAAATCATAGAAAACCCTCCATAAAATAATCTCTCCATTGTTTAATGCTATTCCTTCTTCATGACCATGAGTTTCAAAATGAAGAGTTACAATATCACCATCCCGAATATTCTCCAATACATTTTGGATTGCCAATTTGAATCTTCCAATGAAGCAACATTGTAAAATAAAGAGAATGCTTCGCTTTGATAATAACGCTTATATTGAAGGATATCATGATAGAGTTCCTCTCCTGTTTTTCTATCAGAAGCTTTCAGGGATTGTATCATGACTATTCCCCACCGCTTAATTTCTGTATCAGGTTTATTCATAATTAATTTCTTTTCTATTGTATAAAATCAACACAAATAATATCATTTCTACACTAGCGTCTCTTATCTATAAAAGAATTCATTTCTCAAACAATATCCGTTTTTGAAATAATATTTTCACAATAAAAATCCAAGACTTGATATATAAGAACATTTGCTATCGCACACTTATGAGCTCAACCGTTGTATTCATGTTTGAAGGGGAACCTATCATATCTATTATTAAATCAACATACATAAGTCTAATCAATATTCCAATAAGCAATGGGGTCTCCATCAAAAATTGTATCAATATCATCATCACTATACCCCATTTCATCTTGCGCATATGAACCACTGTATCTGTCATATGTTGGTTCCTCTCGATCATATGAATAATCATCGTAATCCTCTTCATATTCATCATCGTCCTCATCATCGTAAATATTTCGATAGACTGATGACGTTTCATCCCAGATTCCTATTTCTTCTTCTCCATTTAAAGGCCTACTGTATATATTCCTATCATTTGAATTGAAGATACGCATGTAATCACAAATAAACTGCGATATTTCACTGTTTATTCGCCATACCGATTCTCTACTATCTGATGACTGTCCCAAAACGATGAAGAGTAGATCTGCAAAACGATAATTTTCCCATTCTGATGGAGGGAGTAAGAAATGACCTCTTCTAACACATATCTTCTTATTACACCAAAAGAATGGAATGTTATTTTTGGGATCAGAGCCTCCAAAATTTCCACATCGGCAAATGCTATTATCCGACTCTGCATATTTCCTTATATAGTTAGTGTAAAGAGGTTGATAAGCATTATTCCTAGGCAGATACCCTAGTTCAATCATTTTTTCTTTATCGCTCACTAATCCGCATTTATCATCTATATGATAAGCAATAACAAACTGCTTAACAAAGAATTCTTGAGATTCATGAATATAATATTTGCCATTAATTACTTCTGCATTAGTGTTCTTAATAAGAACTTGTTTCGCTACTTCCGTAAATTCAGAATCTAACAACCAGTCTATTTCTCTTCCAAATAGGTCGACCGGTGACTCATGAAAAGATACAACATAATACAATTCATCGTTTTTGATATCTTTTGTTAAAATGCCATTGAATGATTGATAATCAATATCATATTTAATAGCACTAATTGCAAGATAACCATTACATGGATAGAAGAGTTCTTTAGAATCTTTCAAAAAATAAAATCGCTGCTTTTGTTCTTCTCCAATGACTGATTCTATCATAGAAGATGTTATTCTCACATTTATGTCGTTCTTCTTTTCTTTGAGCATGAAAAGAATACCACATATTGCAGGACAAGCAGGTGTGGTTGTCTCAACAAATACTGAATATAGTTCATCAACCGACAATAATAAATCACTTGAAGCTATTTTCCCAAAAATAAAACGAAGTGTTCTTATCTGTGCTTCAAACGGCAATTCATAAAAATGCGACTTTATCAAATTCCAGTCAAAATTTGTCGAAGGTTGTTTCTGCCACAAATATAATTTCAAGAAACCTGTAACCTTTTGCTGCATCAAATATTGATGATTTGCATCAAGATTATCGGCAATAAATAATTTAGTCTCTAAATCTTTAGTAGAAAGCACGTCTGACAACATTACATCCTGAAAACAGACGTGCTTAAATAATTCATTGTTCTTTGATTTCTTCTTATATGCATTATCTAAGTGTTTGCGAATATTTTCTATTCCTGGTGATTGAGTTATTTTATCCTCAAACAATGTCCATTTTTCTTTATTAGATAAAACTGAGCATATTTTCTCTTCAGCCTTTTTTAACACGATATCCTTTAAATTCCCATAATTTACTAACCATTCAAGTAGACTTCTAATGTTGCATATTGAGTTAACATTATTATCATAATTATACTCATTTAGGCTCTGAAATCCAAACTGACGTATTATTTTTGAAACAACATACCACTGAATCACCATAGGAGAATCACACAACTTATAGTCGGACAATTCTTCTAATAACTGGCGGGTGCTAAACTCACTTGTCAACTCTTTGTATTTGTAATAATACTGCATACTTGTGATATAATCAGCCTTATATGCATCGCTAAGGTTTTCTATATCATTAAGTTTTGAAAACCTATCGTTTACCAGTTCTTTAACCTTCTGTTTGGTAGACTCAAGAATCCAGTCGCCAAGTAGTTCTATATGATAGCTTAACCAGAATGGAGTGAGATCTTCTGATTCGGTTGCTGAAATTACAGATTTGTTAACACAATCAAGTAAAGATGATTTTAATGCGTCCTTGTATAATTGCGGTAGATTTTCGTAACTTTCAATAAATTCTTCACAGACGTTATACCTAAGAAAGTCATTTCTTAGATTGTTGTATTTTTCAATAAATAGGCCTATATTATTAAATTCATCGGTCGTACAATTCCATATTTTATTCACCACATTAGCATCGTCACTTAATACCCTTAGTTGTGCAATGACATTATACTTGATTATATTCTCATATTGCGTTTCTAATCGTTTCTCTAAATATTTAATACGTCTCGTTCCCATTTGACACATTGGAACTCCTTCTCCTTCACGATGAGTAGCGTTACAATGACGATAAATATATAGTTTACGTTTAACATCTTTATAATCAGAAATATTTTTCGCATTCGAGATTTTATGCAAGCAATACGACTTACATATATCGACATTTGGCATTCCATACTCATCCGACAAGACTCCAGCATTTTTCTTGCAAAAATCCACGGGTAAAGCTGGTTGTAACTTTGGTGCTTCATATATGATTTCTTTTAAATCACTATCACTGAATTTTGACAATAACAAGGACCATGTACGTGAAATACAGTCATCTTCAATTTTGACATCGATCTCGTTACCTTTTCTATCATAGCGTTTTTTTAGGACAAACAAGTCATATAGAAACTTTAACTCATCTACTTTTTTTCCATAATATTCATTATCAAGAACATCTTTATCCACCCATAAAGATAAATCAAAAACATTCAATGACTTGCTGTCTTTTTTATTCTTATGTTTATATTTTCCAAAACAATTAAATAATTCAGCTATCGACTCTGGTAAGTTAGTTTTTTCTATATTTGTATCAGTTGAATTAATTCCTAAAGTTGTAAAATCGTCTTCGTCAATAAATAAATCTAGAAGTTCTAAATCTTCATCACAAAAGTCTTCTAATGATGAAAAAAAATCATCATTAGCTTTTTTCTCTTTCTTATAAATGTCCTCATTGGGTATAATAATGTTATCAAGGCACTCAAACGAAATATAAGTGTTATCACTATAAAAAGAATACTCCGATTCATGTTCACCACATCTAATGATACTATCAATATATTCAACTTTAAAATTTGATAATGAAGCTCGCTCAATATTAGATGCAGTTTGATTATCAAGGTCAAAATAGACAAGCTGACCAGTGTCTACTTCTGACAATAAATCATTAACAGAAAACAGAATTGGAGTGTTCTTTATTATTGTAGAAGACCTCCACCCCCAACCACTTTCTACCTTCCACTTACCATACACCAAAATACCCAATCCTTCTGATGGGTTATATTTATATATGTATCCAATTCTTTTCATTCTTATCTATTACCTTCTTTTTGAATTGTCAATATTTGAACACAAATATATAAAAAGGATTGTAGACTCACGAGAGAATCCTCAAAAAGCTGCAATTCTTTTGTGAAAAAAAATTGTTTTCCTACAAAACAACAATTTGTTATTGCATGAATGATATTATACCATTATCATGCTTCTTCTCACTTCATAGCAAATAAGAAGATGAACCACCTTATACGGGTTTGCGTATCCACAAAATGAAATGCGTTCCACATTAAGAATATTGTCGAATAAAATAGTTAATGAAGATTGATTTGCCGCTTTCATACAGAATTGAAGATTTCCATTCACGCTTTAGTGAATTTGCGCATAAGCAGTTCATCACATATTAGGTGCATTGGTGAAACTATGTTCCAAATGGTTGATGATTGACGACAGTACCTCATGAAATCATTGAATATGTAAGTCACCGAATCATTGAATATGCAGTTATCCGCTGAACCGGATAACCGTTTCGGCAAATGTTTGCCGGTTTGAATTTTCGGGTATTGGACTATGTCATTTCTCATATCTTTAAATCACTGTTTTTTTTGAATCACGATACAAATAAACATGGAAACAATGGAAGTTGTATCACTTCCCGGACAATTGGCAGCATGTTGCGCTGATAGGCAGCAATTAGCTTACTTAATATATTATTCCACAACCGTTTATCATCGTAACTTTGCCCTCGAACGGCAGGGTTTCCCGCAACGGGTGAAGCCGTGGGTCTGAAGTTTTCCTTTCCAATCCGTCCCCGACGGATTTTTGTTGGCTCCAGCCAACAGCAAGATGTCTTTTCAGCGGCTCAAAATGATTTGAGCATCCCTGAAAAGCACTTGCCCTTACAGGGGGTAGGCTTCCTCTCCGGAGTCGGGAAGCCTGAAGAACCCGCGGTAAGCATATCCCCATAGCAGAGTTTGTGCCGCATAACGAACTATATTAATAAGCAAATAAAATGAGAACAAAAATGCCGCCATAAGCTATCTCGTTTGACGGGTAGAAACGCCCCCATCTACCTAGGGTACATCTGGTTTAATAACAACAAATGCCAGTCAAACTCTGATACAGATTCTAAAAACTCTATTTGACTGGCCAAAAAGAAATAGTCTTATCCTGCGCTTTCACCCTATTCTTGTCTTGAAATGGAAGTACTACAAGAAATCAGGAATACCGTAACGAACTGCTGCCTTATACCATTTTAGGTGGAAAGGCGCTGTATCCCGAATCGGAAATGCGTGAGGTGCTGGAAGCGAACTATCGGAAACCTTTCAGATAGCCTCCGACCAAAAGCAAGAACGGACAGCCGTTATCCGGTTGTCCGTTCTTGCTTGCGTTTGTTCCGTTCTCAGCAATGGCCTCCTTTGGCTATCGGCACAAACAGCATATAGGTATCCTTCTGTTCTTTGGCGTACGCTTTCCGTAAAAGCCACGAACGGAACACATGGGTATAATAGGTATTCAGGCGGAACGCTATCGGTATAATGATTTCAAGGGAATAGACATCGGCATTCAGACCGTTTTCCAGCCGGACATACCGGCACACCTCAAAGTCATTCAGCACGTCCGTTTTCAGGATTGCCCGGATAGCCGCATTTACCGCTGTTGTTGCCACATTGAACAGTTCTCCGATTTCCCATGCCATCATCCATACATCGTTACCGGTTACGATTACCGATTTTCCTTCTATGGTAATGATATTTCGTTTCATGATTCTTCTTTTTTAGATGTTGCATCCTTTGAACTCTTCTATGCTGCCAAGACGCGCGACAAGATTTTCCATATCCTGATTGAGCTTTTCTTTTGTAATCTTCGCATAGATTTGCGTCGTCTTGATGCTCTTGTGTCCGAGCATCGAACTCACCGTTTCAATAGGTACGCCGTTTGACAGGAATACCGTTGTCGCCGCCGTGTGGCGGCTCTGGTGCCATGTAACGCACCGTTTGGCTACGGCACGTATTCCATACAGGCAGGTCATGTAATGGGGGACAGGGAAAATCCTTCCGTCCTCACACAGTCCGCGGTATTTTTCTATGCTTCTTCGGGGCAGGTCCAGCAGGCGGATATTCGATTCCACGCCCGTCTTCTGGCGGTTGATGTTTATCCACTCATGGTTGTCGAAGTATGTACGGATATTTTCCTCACGCAGATTGCGCATATCGGAGAATGACAACCCCGTGAACGCACAGAACAGATACAGGTCACGGTAAAGCTCCTGTTTGGCGTTTTTCAGTTTGCCGTCCATCAGCATACGGATTTCCTCTTTCGTGAGAAACCCTCTTGTCGTTTCCTCTTTCTTGATTTCATATTCACGGAACGGGTCGCGTGCCAGCCATTCATTGTTAATGGCAATGAACACCATTGTCCGTAACGGACACACATAAAGCCAGACCGTATTGGTACAGCAGTGCTTGTCCGTGCGGAGAAACATTTCAAAATCGGAGATAAATGCCGGAGTAAGTTCCTTCAGGGCAATATCCTTCACATGGTAGCGGATATTCAGGAACTCTTGCAGGTGCTTGTAAACGACCAGATATTTTGAAAGCGTGGCTTTGGCTTTCATGCCGGCTTCCACCTGTTTTGCATAATCCTCGTTGTGCTGGCGGAACACCTGCATCAGTGTATGGCAGCGGTGTTCCAGTCCGAGAAAGGCATTTTTCACTTTTTCAGCCGTCACAAAATTGTCACGCTCCATGATTTCTTGATAATGCCTGTTGATGCTCACACGCATCTTGTCAAGCAGGCGGTTTGTTTCAAGTGCGGCTGAACTTCTTCCCGTGACACGTCCGCCTTTCGTGTCCCACAATTTGGGATCGACCGAAAGTTTGCTGCTGAATTGCGTCTGCGTTCCGTCCACTGTGATACGTCCCATAACCGGTACTGTACCGTCTTTCTTCACTGCCTGTCTTTTCAGGTAGAAGATAACTGAAAATGTACTCTTCATCGTTCTAAAATTTTTTTGGTTTCAAATTTAGTTCGTGAAGAATCCTTCGTCGCTACGCAAATCATTGAGGAATACTGCAATTCTCGTTCACGCCGCATTTTCTTGCGTGAGTTGTTAGTAACTCACTGGAAGTTAGTATTTTCTATATTCTTCCAACCTCATCATAACCTGTTTTGGGCATGGTCACGAATTGGTAACGCTGCGATGTCCTAACTTGGCTTTTTCATTGCTTTTTCTGTCTTTCATTTTTTCAAGCCATCTTCCTAAAACGCCTATCTGCCAATAACTTTGCTACATTCTTCTATTTATCACTTTATATTCGTAACTTTGCTTGGATATACAACAAACTATCAAAAACAGAACAAAAAAACTAAAAACGCTATGATCAAAAAGATTGGATTATTATTACTGGGAGTAAGTTGTTTCCTGTCTGCATGCACAAACAAGAAGGAAACATTAAACCTTAAATGGGCAACCATGAACATCAGACTGGATAATCCAGCCGACAGCATGGACAACTGGAAATACAGAAAAGACACTGTGGCCCAATTTATCAAAGAACAGGAACTTGACATTGTAGGTATGCAGGAGGTACTTCATAACCAGCTGACAGACCTCAAAGAAAGACTTCCTGAATACACAGAGGTGGGAGTGGGACGCGAGGACGGAGCCACCAAAGGTGAATATACTCCGATATTCTTCAAAAAAGACAAATTTGAAGTACTCGACAGCAATACCTTCTGGTTGTCCCAATACCCGGACAGCGCAGGATTCATCGGATGGGACGGTGCATGTCCACGTATCGCCACATGGGTAAAACTTAAATACAAGAAAACGGGAAAAGTATTCATGGCGATAAACACACACTTCGACCATGTAGGAGGAGAAGCGAGAAACAAAGGTGCTCTGCTTATCATCGATCGAATCAAAGAACTGGCTGGAAATGAACCTGCAGTACTGACTGGAGATTTTAATGTCAACAACAAGTCGGACGCATACAATACCCTTACTAAAAATACATTTGTACTTAAAGACGCATTCCAAATAGCAGACAAGAAATCTGGTGTAGACTATACATACCATAGCTTTGGAAGAAGAGAAAAAAGCCAACGTGAAATGATCGATTTCATATTCGTTACTCCACAAATCAAAGTGAACAGCGTGCTTATTCCTGAAGAACCGACCAGAGGCACCGGAGTTACGTTCCTGTCGGATCACAATCCGCAGATTGCTGAAATTGAATTATAATCCGAAAAAAGCGGATTGAATACATCCTTTAAAATATACCCTCCTTATCAAACCTGTCTTGAACATTTGATAAGGAGGGTATTTCTTTTTTTGCTCCCTAAAATAGAGCAAAAAAAAAACGGAGCTTTTCACAAAGTCCCGTTTTCAGTTTTCAATAGGTATTAGTTTTTTTTTAAGGTAAAAAGATTGTTTTCAGGATAACGGTGCAAATATAGGCCCTTTTCGTTTGACAAGCCAAATAAAAAAGTATGTCCTATAACATGTTTTCTTAATTTTTTTTGCCTTTATTAGGATTTGTAAATTACCGTCGGCAACCAGAGAAATAAATGGGCAACACTCCCCTTCAGAAAGGTTCCAAACGGGATTTATGCCCGGTTTTTCAGCTCTCAAATATAGTTTTCTTTTTCGGATTAGCCAAAATTCCAGGCAACTTATTCCTGTTTTATAATCTATATATGGCCATTCCTCCCAATTAAAGATGGGGATTCCAAAGTAGGCAATGGCGATGCTAAAGTGGATAGTTACGACGCTAAAGTGGGTAGTTACGGAGCTAAAGTAGGTAGTTATAGCCTACAGAAACAGACATAAAAAAAACGAGTCAGTTCTCACGAACTACTCGCCTCGGCGTAAGAAAAGCCCTAAGGCTTTTCTTTTGTTTTACATCATCTTGTTATCCAAAAATCAATCTTAAAAATTTTACATCAAAAAAAATCTAATACGCTATGAAAACTCTAACTAAATAGCCTATGAAAAAAATTCTCTTTAGTACTTAACTAATTTACCTATGAAAACTGCGGTTTCACAACCACGATGCAAAGGTATGAATTCTTCTGTAATCAGCAATACGGCAGGCTCAAAAACCGCCAATCTATAACATCTTTTTCAAGTTCGACAGGATTGTTTACAATATTCATCAAAAAACAAACCACCGAAGCGCTCGAGAGAGTGCTCCGATGGTTGTCCCCTTAAACACCTTTAAACAAAATGAATATCGCATTTTCCCTTTCGGCTTTGCAACAGATTTCCTAAACCCACTGCTAACCTATACGGGACTGATACGTCAAAAAATTACTTTCTTGCTTCGGCAATGTAGCTCAAAGCTTCCTTGCACTTCTCAGTGACATAGGCCCAGTCCTCAGCAGCTACCTTGTCCTTCGGGAAGAGCTTGGACCCCATACCTACGCAGAATACGCCAGCCTTGATCCAAGAAGTCAGGTTTTCCTGAGTAGGCTCTACACCACCAGTCACCATCAGTTTGGACCAGGGCATCGGAGCCAGCAGACCTTTCACGAGTTTCGGACCAAGTACATCGCCCGGGAATACTTTGCAGAGGTCGCAGCCTACTTCCTGTGCGAAACCTACTTCAGATACGCTACCGCAACCCGGAGTATAAGCTACCAGACGACGGTTACAGATCTTTGCTATTTCGGGGTTGAACAGCGGACCTACGATGAAATTGGCCCCCAGCTGAAGGTAAAGAGCTGCCGTAGCAGGATCTACGATGGAGCCTACACCCATAGCCATTTCAGGACATTCCTTGGCTGCGAACTTCACAACCTCGGCGAATACTTCGTGAGCGAAGTCGCCACGGTTTGTAAACTCGAAAGCGCGGACACCGCCGTCATAACATGCCTTTACCACTTTCTTTGCTACTTCTGCATCCTTGTGATAGAACACAGGTACCATGCCGGTCGAACTAATCTTGTTCAATACGGCTATCTTATCGAATTTTGCCATGATCTTCTTGATTTAATTTACGATAAATGATTGATGAATGTTTATCTCTGTACACGTCCGCTGGCATCGCCACCTGCCAAAGCTTCTACTTCTTCTGCAGAAACAAGGTTGAAGTCGCCGTTGATAGTGTGCTTCAAAGCAGAAGCGGCTACAGCAAATTCGAGGGCAGCACCCTGATTGGGCTTCGTCAGCAAGCCGTGGATGATACCACCGGAGAAGGAGTCGCCACCACCAACACGGTCGACGATCGGGTTGATGTCATAGCGCTTAGACTCATAGAATTCCTCACCGTTGTAAATCATAGCTTTCCAGCCGTTGTGTGTAGCCGAGAAGGATTCGCGCAGCGTAGAGATAACATACTTGAAACCGAATTCCTGGGCCATGGCCTTGAAGATGCCCTTGTAGCCTTCAGCGTCGGTTTTTCCACCCTCAACGTCAGCATCGGGTTTGAAGCCCAGACAGAGTTCGGCGTCTTCTTCGTTACCGATACATACGTCTACATACTTCATCAGCGGCTTCATGATAGACTGAGCTTTTTCCTTTGTCCAAAGTTTCTTGCGGAAGTTCAGGTCGACAGAAACAGTCACACCGTGACGCTTGGCAGCTTCGCAAGCCAGACGAGTCAACTCGGCAGCCTTGTCGGAAATGGCCGGCGTGATGCCCGACCAGTGGAACCAGTCAGCACCTTCCATGATAGCATCGAAATCGAAATCGGAAGGATCAGCTTCGGCTATAGCAGAATGGGCACGGTCGTAAATCACCTTGCTGGGACGCATGGATGCACCGGTCTCCAGATAGTAGATACCTACACGGTCGCCGCCACGGGCAATGAAGTCTGTCTTCACACCATACTTGCGCAGTGCGTTGACAGCCGACTGACCGATTTCGTGCTTCGGCAATTTAGTTACGAAATAGGCATCGTGTCCATAGTTGGCGCAACTTACAGCCACGTTGGCTTCGCCACCACCGTATACAACATCAAAAGAGTCAGACTGTACAAAACGAGTATTGCCCGGAGTAGACAATCTCAACATGATCTCACCAAGGGTTACGACTTTCTTTCCCATAATCTTTCTATCTTTTAATAAGTAATGAATAATAGTTTTCTTTCAATTTATAACTTTCGCGTTACAAATACATATAATTGCTTGAAAATATGCAAGTAAGGTCTGAAACCGACCATATCTCACATCTTTCGTGTGCGGGCACAAAGATACAACAATTTTTGGAATACAAAAAATTATTATATATTTGTGTCGAAAATATTAAGATTATTATTGTGTACGTACACAAAGACGACAAACAAGGTCCGTCCGACAGGTATATCACGGTAAAAGGTAACTGAACAGATGAGCAGAATCAGAATCAAAGACATAGCACAGATGGCCGACGTTTCGGTAGGCACGGTAGACCGCGTCCTGCATGGCCGCAGCGGTGTATCCGAGTCCAGCCGCAAACGCGTGGAGGAAATACTGAAACAACTGGACTATCAGCCCAACATGTATGCCAGCGCATTGGCCACCAACAAAAACTACACTTACGCCTGCCTGCTGCCCCAACACGAAGCCAGTGAATACTGGACAGCTGTGGAGGCCGGCATCCGGGAAGCAACCGCCACTTACTCGGACTTCAACATCCAGGCACACCTGTCCCACTACGATCCGTACGACTACCACTCCTTCGAGCAGGCGTCCCAACAAATCGTAGACATGCAGCCCGACGGGGTACTCTTTGCCCCCACTGTTCCCCAGTACACCCAACCGTTTACTGACGCACTGAACCACCTGAATATACCTTATATATATATAGACTCAAACATCAAGGAGCAGCCGGCCCTTTCTTTCTTCGGGCAGAACTCACACCAAAGCGGACACTTTGCCGCCCGCATGCTGATGCTTCTGGCCGGAAAAGACGCACAGGAAATTGCCATCTTCCGCAAGATAAACGAAGGCATCGTAGGCTCCAACCAGCAGGAAAGACGCGAAATAGGTTTCCGGGAATACATGAAGCAGAACCACCCGACCTGCCACATCTGGGAACTCAACCTTCACGCCAAACGCGACAGTGAAGACACGCAGATGCTGGACGACTTCTTTGCCGCACATCCTACGCTGAAAAACGGCATCACGTTCAACTCGAAAGCCTACATCATCGGCGAATACCTGCAGAAAAAGCAGCTGACAGATTTCAATCTTGTAGGCTACGACCTGCTGCAACGCAACGTCGAATGCCTGAAGCAGGGAAGCATCTTCTTCCTGATAGCCCAGCAACCCACTTTGCAAGGCTTCAACGGCATCAAGTACCTCTGTGACCACCTGATTCTGAAGAAAGAAGTGCCACACGTCAACTTCATGCCTATCGACCTGCTGACCAAGGAAAACATTGACTTCTACTACAACCGATAACGAACTAACTAATTTAAAAAGGCATTATGAATACAAAGTACCTGAAAATCAATCCGGCCGACAACGTTGCGGTAGCCATCCTGCCTCTGAAGGCCGGCGAAACCATCACGGTGGACGGACAGGACATCACACTGAACGAAGACATACCCGCCGGACATAAATTTGCATTGAAAGATCTGGCTGAAGGCGAAAACGTCATCAAATACGGATACCCCATCGGACATGCACGCGAAGCCCGGAAGCAGGGTGATTGGATGAACGAAAACAATATCAAGACCAACCTGGCCGGCCTGCTGGACTACACCTACAATCCTGTAGACGCCAGCCTGGACATTGCAGACCGGAAACTGACTTTCAAAGGCTATCGCCGCAAAAACGGTGATGTAGGTGTCCGCAACGAGATATGGATCATCCCCACTGTGGGCTGCGTAAATGGCATCGCCAACCAATTGGCTGAAAGCCTACGCAAGGAGACCGGCTGTATCGGCGTGGATGCCATCATGGCCTACCCGCATAACTATGGTTGCTCCCAGCTGGGCGACGACCACGAGAATACCAAGAAAATCCTGCGCGACATGGTTCTTCACCCCAATGCGGGTGCCGTACTCGTAGTCAGCCTGGGATGCGAAAACAACCAGCCCGACGTATTCCGCGAGTTCCTGGGCGACTACGACCACGACCGCGTGAAGTTCATGGTTACCCAGAAAGTAGACGACGAATTCGAGGAAGGCATGAAGCTGCTGCGCGAACTCTACGCCAAGGCTTCGCAGGATGTACGCGAAGACGTGCCCCTGAGCGAACTGCGTGTCGGCCTGAAGTGCGGTGGTTCCGACGGTTTCTCGGGCATCACGGCCAATCCGTTGCTCGGCATGTTCTCCGACTTCCTCGTGGCACAGGGCGGTACAACCGTACTGACCGAAGTACCCGAAATGTTCGGTGCGGAAACCATCCTGATGAACCGCTGCCGCAACCGCGAACTGTTCGACCAGACCGTGAAGCTCATCAACGACTTCAAGGAGTACTTCCTGAGCCACGGCGAACCCGTCGGCGAAAACCCCTCGCCGGGCAACAAGGCAGGCGGTATCTCCACCCTGGAAGACAAAGCCCTGGGCTGTACGCAGAAGTGCGGCAAGAGCTATGTCGAAGGCGTATTGTCTTACGGTGAACGCCTGAAAGTGAAGGGCCTCAACCTACTCTCTGCCCCAGGCAACGACCTCGTAGCCGCTACAGCTCTGGCTTCGTGCGGTTGCCACATGGTACTCTTCACTACCGGACGCGGAACCCCCTTCGGTACCTATGTGCCCACCATGAAGATCTCGACCAACTCCAACCTGGCCAATCACAAGCCGGGCTGGATCGACTTCAATGCCGGTGTCATTCTGGAAGACGAACCGATGGAACAGACTTGCGAACGCTTCATCGACTACATCATCCGTGTGGCCAGTGGCGAACCGGTAAACAACGAGAAGAAAGGCTACAAGGAAATAGCCATCTTCAAGAATGGCGTAACGCTTTAAAGGATCATAGACTGTGGATAATGGATAATGAAACGTCGTTATCCATTATCCTTTTTTATCAATAACCCTTTCCTTACTTATGCAAGAAACCACCCAACCCAGGCAGGGAAGCTGGTGGGCACTCAGCCCGCTCGCCGTGTTCCTCTGCCTCTACCTCGTGACGTCGTTGCTGATGAACGACTTCTACAAGATGCCCATCACCGTGGCCTTCCTGTTCTCGTCGTGCTATGCCGTAGCCATCACCCGCAGCCTGAAGCTGGAGGAGCGCATCTACCAATTCTCTCTCGGAGCCAGCAACAAGAATATCCTGATGATGATCTGGATCTTCGTACTGGCCGGTGCCTTCGCCCAAAGCGCCAAGCAGATGGGGGCCATCGACGCCACCGTCAACCTGACCCTCCACATCCTGCCGGACAACTTGTTGCTGGCAGGCATCTTCCTGGCCGCCTGCTTCATTTCTCTTTCCATCGGCACCAGCGTGGGCACCATCGTGGCCCTGACACCCGTAGCTGTCGGCCTGGCGGAAAAAACCGGTGTCGACCTGGCCTACATGACGGCTATCGTAGTGGGTGGTTCGTTCTTCGGCGACAACCTCTCGTTCATCTCCGACACCACCATCGCTTCGACACGAACGCAGGACTGCGTGATGACAGACAAGTTCCGCGTCAACTGCCTCATCGTCGTACCTGCCGCCCTGATTGTACTGGGCGTCTACATCTTCCAGGGACTGAACGTCAGCGCACCACCCCAGACTGAGAGCATCCAGTGGCTCAAGGTCCTCCCCTACCTGGTCGTACTGGGCACTGCCGTAGCGGGCGTCAACGTCATGCTGGTCCTGATGCTGGGCATCGTGTCTACCGGCTTCATCGGCTTCCTGACGGGTATGTCATTCTTCGACTGGTTCGGAGCCATGGGCTCGGGCATCACCGGCATGGGCGAACTCATCATCATCACACTGTTGGCAGGTGGCATGCTCGAACTGATACGCTACAACGGCGGCATCGACTTCATCATCTCCCGCCTCACCCGCCACGTCAAGGGCAAGCGGGGTGCCGAACTGAGCATCGCCGCCCTGGTAAGCATTGCCAACCTCTGTACCGCCAACAACACCATCGCCATCATCACCACCGGTCCCATCGCCCGCGACATAGCCTTACGGTTCCACCTGGATCGCCGCAAGACGGCCAGCATCCTCGACACCTTCTCGTGTCTGACGCAAGGACTCATTCCCTACGGAGCCCAGATGCTCATCGCGGCAGGCCTGGCGTCCATCTCGCCCCTGAGCATCATCGGCAACCTCTACTACCCCTTCTGCATGGGACTTTTTGCCTTGCTGTCCATCTTGTTGAGGTATCCGAAGAAATATTCCTGATGACCGGTCGCAATGTATGCAGTCCACGCATTCCACACATTTTCTGTGCATTTGCTTGGCGGTCAAAAAGAAAATGCTTACCTTTGTGCCCGCTATTACGAGTTAGTAGCATAATTCAAATCATTAAACTAATAAACATTTATGGCAACAAAAATCAGATTGCAAAGACATGGACGTAAGAGCTACGCTTTCTACTCCATCGTAATTGCTGACGTAAGAGCACCACGTGATGGTAGATTTATTGAAAAAATCGGTACTTACAACCCGAACACGAATCCTGCCACAGTAGATTTGAACTTTGAACGCGCACTGAAGTGGGTGATGAATGGCGCACAACCCACCGACACTGTCCGTAACATTCTTTCTCGTGAAGGTGTCTACATGAAGAAGCACCTGCTGGGCGGTGTAGCTAAAGGCGCATTCGGTGAAGCGGAAGCAGAAGCCAAGTTCGAAGCCTGGAAGAACAACAAGCAGAGCGGACTGGCCGCACTGAAGGCTAAGCAGGACGAAGCCAAGAAGGCTGAAGCCAAAGCACGCCTCGATGCTGAGAAGAAGGTAAACGAAGCTAAAGCTAAAATCGTAGCCGAGAAGAAGGCTGCTGAAGCTGCTGCCAAAGCTGCTGAAGAAGCTGCTAAGGCTGCTGAAGAAGCACCCGAAGCTCCTGCTGCTGAAGCTGAAACTCCCGCAGCCGAATAAAAAAACATTAATATACTTATTTCAAACAAACAAGAAAGAGGACGCGTCTTCCGGACACGTCCTCTTTTCTTTTGCAGACTTCCCTATAAAATCTGAAATCTTTTCCGTACCTTTGCCCCAATTACATTTAAATCCATAACAAAACAATGAAAAAGTTTACTTACCTACTCGCCGCAGCCGCCGTAATGGCAGCCTGTAACGGCAACAAGGGTTACACCGTAACCGGTACTGTAGAAGGAGCCGCCGACGGCGACACCGTATACCTGAAAATGGCAGAAGGCCGCCAGCTCGTCAGCCTCGACTCTGCTGTCATCGCCAATGGAACATTCACCTTCAAAGGTGTACAAGACACCGTTGCCAACCGCTATATCACGTATGCCGCACAGGACAAGGAACCGCTGATGATCGACTTCTTCCTCGAAAACGGACAAATCAACATCAACCTGACGCGCGACAACGATTCGGCCACCGGTACTCCGAACAACGACATCTACCAGACTATCCGTACCCAGCTCAACGGCCTGAACGGACAAATCATGGCTATCTACGAATCAATGGCCAACGACACAACCCTCACCGAAGAGCAGCGTAACGCCAAAGGCAGCGAGATCGAAGCCTTGCAAGACAAGTCTGTCAGCATCCTGAAAGACGCCATCAGCCAGAACATCACCAATGCCGTAGGTGTCCACCTGCTGAAACAGAATTTCTACTACATGGAGCTTGAAGAACTGGATCCGCTGATGCCTCAAATCCCCGCTACGTATGACAACGACGAGGCCATCATCAAGATCAAGGCTAACGTAGAAAAGATGAAAGCTACTGCCGTAGGCCAGAAGTTCACCGACTTCGAGATGCAGACTCCCGAAGGCAAGACCGTGAAGCTGTCCGACTATGTAGGCAAAGGCAAAGTGGTACTCGTTGATTTCTGGGCAAGCTGGTGCGGCCCCTGCCGTCGCGAGATGCCCAACCTGGTAGAAGCCTACAAGCTCTACAAGGACAAAAACTTTGAAATCGTAGGTGTATCACTCGACCAGAGCGGTGAAGCCTGGCAAGCTGCCATCAAACAGCTGAACATCACCTGGCCTCAGATGTCCGACCTGAAATACTGGAACTGCGAGGGCGCCAAACTGTATGCCGTAAGCAGCATTCCCCACACTGTCCTGATCGACGGCGAAGGTACCATCATCGCCCGCGGCCTCCACGGCGAAGGCTTACAGGAAAAGCTGGCCGAAGTTCTGAAATAATCATTTTCGACATAGAAAGCCTAGAAAGCTCCCGTAACCTGCGGGAGCTTTTTTATTGCATATATGCAAACACAAATAGAAACCACATAAAATACAAAGTTTTCCAAAACAAGATAAACATGTATTGCAAATCAGATGATTAACAATTTTTGTATCACAAAAAGTTTCCCAAAACGGAAAACTATCAGATAAGATTGATACCTTTGCATCACCTAAAAAGAACAATAATCCACATCAAACAAGATTCTAAACCGTATGATACAGACAGTTATCAAGCGTGACGGCCGCATTGTCGGCTTCAACGAAGAGAAGATTGCCACTGCCATCCGAAAAGCCATGTTGCACACCGATAAAGGCGAAGACATGCAGCTCATCCACCAGATCACCGACCACATCTCTTTCCGCGGTGCAGCACAGATGACCGTAGAAGCCATCCAAGACATGGTAGAACTGGAGCTGATGAAGAGCAGCCGCAAAGATGTGGCACAAAAATACATTGCTTATCGCAACCAGCGCAGCATTGCCCGCAAAGCCAAGACGCGCGACATGTTCCTGGAGATCATCAACATCAAGTCCAACGACGTCACCCGCGAGAACGCCAACATGAACGCCGACACGCCCGCCGGCATGATGATGAAGTTTGCCAGCGAAACCACCAAGCCGTTCGTAGACGACTACCTGCTGGACGAAGAGATCCTGAATGCCGTGAAGGGCAACTACCTGCACATCCACGATAAGGACTACTACCCCACCAAGAGCCTGACGTGCGTACAGCACCCGCTGGACCGCATCCTGACTCACGGTTTCTCGGCCGGACACGGCGAATCGCGCCCGGCCAAGCGTATCGAGACAGCCAGTATCCTGGGCTGCATCTCGCTGGAGACCGCCCAGAACGAAATGCACGGCGGACAGGCCATTCCCGCATTCGATTTCTACCTGGCCCCCTACGTCCGCCACAGCTTCATCGAAGAAGTACAGACCCTCGAACGCCTGAACGGTGCCGACTATTCCCACCTCTACCAGACAGAGCTGGACGACTACCTGTCCCGTCCGCTCGACGGACTCCAGGGAGACGAACGCCTGGTACAGCACGCCGTCAACCAGACCGTCGCCCGTGTCCATCAGGCTATGGAGGCCTTCATCCATAACATGAACACCATCCACTCACGCGGTGGAAACCAAGTCGTGTTCAGCTCCATCAACTACGGTACAGACACCTCGGCCGAAGGACGCTGCATCATCCGCGAACTGCTGAACAGCACCTACCGCGGTGTGGGCAATGGCGAAACTGCCATCTTCCCCATCCAGATCTGGAAAAAGAAACGGGGCGTCAGCTATCTGCCGGACGATCGCAACTACGACCTCTACCAACTGGCCTGCAAAGTAACAGCCCGTCGCTTCTTCCCCAACTTCCTCAACCTGGATGCCACTTTCAACCAAAGCAAGGAATGGAAGGCCGACGACCCGAAGCGATACCTGCACGAAGTAGCCACCATGGGATGCCGTACCCGCGTCTTCGAAAACCGTTTCGGTCCTCAGACATCTGTCGGACGAGGAAACCTGTCTTTCTCCACCATCAACATCGTCCGCCTGGCTATCGAGTGCATGAACATTGCCAAGCCCGAGGAACGCATTGCCCGCTTCTTCGCCAAGCTCGACGCCATGCTCGACATCACCGCACGCCAGCTGCACGAACGTATGGAATTCCAGAAGACCGCCTTCGCCAAGCAGTTCCCTCTGCTCATGTCGTCCCTGTGGTTGGGATGCGACCAGTTGCGCCCCGACGACACCATCGCCCCCGTCATCAACCAGGGCACGCTGGGCATCGGTTTCATCGGCCTGGCCGAATGCCTGGTAGCACTGACAGGCAAGCACCACGGCGAATCGGCCGAAGCGCAGGAACTTGGTCTGAAGATTATCACCTATATGCGCGACCGCGCCAACGAATTTTCGGAGAAATACCAGCACAACTACAGTATCCTGGCCACACCCGCCGAAGGTCTTTCCGGCAAGTTCACCCGTGCCGACCGTCAGCAGTTCGGCGTCCTGGCTGGCATCACCGACCGCGAGTACTACACCAACTCCAATCACGTCCCCGTCTACTACAAATGCAGTGCCCGTCATAAGGCAGAAGTCGAGGCGCCCTACCACGACCTGACCCGTGGCGGCCACATCTTCTACGTAGAAATAGACGGCGACGCCACCCACAATCCCGAAGCCATCATGCGCGTGGTCGATATGATGGACCGCTACAACATAGGCTACGGCTCTGTCAACCACAACCGCAACCGCTGTATGGACTGCGGCTACGAGAACTCCGACGACCACCTGGACGCCTGCCCGAAATGCAGCAGCACGCGCATCGACCGTCTTCAGCGCATCACCGGCTACCTCGTAGGTACCACCGACCGCTGGAACAAGGCCAAGCTGGCCGAACTGAACGATCGTGTCATTCACCAATAAACCCGTTCGCCATGCTCTCCATACTCGACATTCTCGAAGACACGACTGCCGACGGCCCCGGTTTCCGCACTTCCATCTATGCGGCCGGGTGTCCCAACGCATGTCCCGGCTGCCACAACCCCGAGTCGTGGGACATTCGCCATGGCCGTCGCATGTCTACTGAAGAAATTCTGGAAAAAGTGCTCGACGATCCCTTTGCCGACGTCACCTTCAGCGGAGGCGACCCCATGTTCCAACCGGAGGGCTTCGCCGAGCTGGCTCGCGCCATCAAGGAAAAAAGCGACAAGAACATCTGGTGCTACACCGGATATACCTTCGAAAAGCTACTCGAAGACCCTCGCCAGAGCCTTCTGCTGCAGTATATCGACGTGCTGGTCGACGGACGCTTCCGCCAGGACCTGCGCGACGAGAGCCTCTGTTTCCGGGGCAGCAGCAACCAGCGGCTCATCGACGTACCGGCTTCCCTGAAAGCGCGAAAAGCCGTGGCCTACCACTACGCCCCTTATCACACCGTGTAATCTTTATTTTCCGTACATCGTTTCGTAGTATTTCTGGTAATCCCCTGAAGTCACATTGTCCATCCATTCCTGGTTGTCCAAATACCAGCGTACCGTCTTCTCGATGCCTTCCTCAAACTGCAGGCTAGGCTCCCAACCCAGCTCCTGCTGAAGCTTCGTCGAGTCGATGGCGTAGCGCATGTCGTGGCCCAGACGGTCCGTCACGTACGTGATCAGATCCATATCCTCACCCTCCTTGCGGCCCAGCAGACGGTCCACCGTGTTGATCACCACCTTGATGATGTCGATGTTCTTCCACTCGTTGAAGCCGCCAATGTTATAGGTTTCGGCAATCTTTCCGTTGTGGAAGATGACGTCAATGGCCCGTGCGTGGTCCTCCACATACAGCCAGTCGCGTACATTCTCACCCTTACCATACACCGGCAACGGTTTGCGGTGACGGATGTTGTTGATGAACAGCGGTATCAGCTTCTCCGGAAATTGGTACGGACCGTAGTTGTTCGAACAGTTCGTCACGATGGTCGGCATCCCGTACGTGTCGTGGTAGGCGCGAACGAAGTGATCGCTCGATGCCTTGCTGGCACTGTACGGACTATGCGGATTATACTTCGTCGTTTCATAGAAGAACTCCTTGCCGTAGGCCAGGTGATGCTTGCCCGACGATGCCTTCGTCGTAAACGGAGGCTCGATGCCTTCGGGATGCGTCATCTCCAGCGCTCCATATACCTCGTCCGTCGAAATGTGGTAGAATCGCTTGCCCTCGTACTTCTCCGGCAGGCTTTCCCAGTACAGCTTCGCAGCCTGTAGCAGGCTCAGCGTACCCATCACGTTTGTCCGTGCGAAGGTGAAGGGATCTTTGATGCTTCGGTCCACGTGGCTCTCCGCTGCCAGGTGGATGATGCCGTCCACGTGTTCTTCCTGCATCAGGCGGTAGAAAGCCTCGAAGTCGCAGATGTCCATCTTCACGAACTTGTAGTTCGGACGGTCCTCAATGTCCTTCAGGTTTGCCAGATTGCCCGCATACGTCAGCTTGTCCAAGTTGATGATGCGATACTCCGGATACTTGTTCACGAACAGGCGAACCACATGGCTGCCGATGAAACCGGCACCGCCGGTAATGACTATAGTACGTTGAAATGTTGCCATTTGAATTGATAATTGAAAGTTGAAAATTGAAACATGACAAAAACTCGACTTTGAAATCTGAAATCAGAACCCTAAATTCAGAAATCAGAACTCTGAAATCTTAAACGGCGTTTCAAAGTCCTTCAGCACCGGATGCTTCGTGTCCTTTTCACTCAAGATCGCCTTCTCCGTCGGTATGCGCCAGTCGATACCCAGGCTTTCGTCCAGGATACTGATCCCCCCGTCCGCCTCCGGATGGTAGAAGTTGTCACACTTGTACTGAAACACCGCCGTCTCGCTCAGCACCGCAAACCCGTGTGCAAAGCCCTGCGGGATGAAGAACTGCCGGTGGTTCTCCTCCGTCAGCTCCACCGCCACGTGTTGCCCGTACGTCGGGCTACCCTTGCGGATGTCCACCGCCACGTCCAGCACCGCGCCCTTCACACAACGCACCAGTTTGCTCTGCGCATACGGCGGACGCTGGAAATGCAGCCCGCGCATCACGCCATAGCTCGACATGCTCTCGTTGTCCTGCACAAAAGTAATCGGTTTCACCTTCTCATCAAATTCCCGTTGCGAGAACGATTCAAAGAAATATCCTCTCGCATCCTTAAAGATACGTGGCTCGATGATCACCACGCCGTCTATACTTGTTTTGATTATTTCCACTTGTTTAATTGATAATTGAGAATTGAAAGTTGAAAATTAATTCTTCATTCTTCATTTTTAAAGGTTCGATTTTCCCGTTCGTTCCACCTCGTCTACCACCTGTAGCAGGTACTGTCCGTACTGGTTCTTCAGCATCGGCTGTGCCAGTTCCCGCATCTTTTCAACCGTAATCCAGCCCTTGCGGAAAGCGATACCCTCCAGACACGCAACCTTCAAACCCTGCCGCTTTTCGATCACCTCGATAAACGTCGACGCCTCGCTCAGCGAATCATGCGTCCCCGTGTCCAGCCAGGCAAAGCCACGGCCCAGGGTCTGCACCTTCAGTTCTCCGTCCTCCAGGAAACGTTGGTTCACCGTCGTTATCTCCAGTTCCCCGCGAGCCGACGGTTTTATATTCTTCGCGATGTCCACCACCTTGTTCGGGTAGAAGTATAAGCCCACCACGGCATAATTCGATTTCGGATGCTGTGGCTTCTCCTCAATGGAGAGACAGTTCCCTTCGTGGTCGAATTCCGCCACACCGTAACGTTCCGGATCGCTCACCCAGTAGCCGAACACCGTTGCCTTCTTCTCCTCTTCCGCCGTGCGCACCGCCTCTTTCAGCATCGCACTCAGTCCGTTACCGTGGAAGATATTGTCTCCCAGCACCAGACAGGCCGAATCGTCGCCGATAAACTGTTCACCGATGATGAACGCCTGTGCCAGTCCGTCCGGGCTTGGCTGTTCCGCGTACTCAAAGTGTACGCCGTAGTCCGAACCGTCGCCCAGCAAGCGTTTGAAGCCCGGCAAGTCCTGTGGTGTCGAGATAATCAGTATCTCGCGGATACCCGCCAGCATCAGCACCGATATCGGATAATAAATCATCGGTTTGTCGAAGATAGGGAGCAGCTGTTTGCTCACGCCCTTGGTGATGGGATACAGACGCGTCCCGCTACCACCGGCCAATACAATACCCTTCATATCTAATCGTTCTTAAGGTTTTCCATTTGCGTTATTTATACAAAGTTAGGCAATCCCCCCGACATACCCAAACCTCCGCAAACAAAAATCGGGCGAAGCCGCCATTCCTCAGCTTCGCCCGATTTATTTGTCA
>ERZ779874.354-NODE-354-length-55012-cov-5.043052_pt1 | contig 55012 bp, 40 predicted proteins | sample MGYA00511031_ERZ779874 | MGnify/ENA primary metagenome ERZ779874 (study PRJEB29588, sample SAMEA2156850) | human gut metagenome | biome: human gut; feature: human-associated habitat; material: faeces | place: Denmark | collected 2008/2010 ...
CAGTGATAGCCTTGATCTTTTGGTTCTTTTGGATCAAGCCAAAAGAACAAGAGAACCAAAAGAACAGAAATTATCCATTCCGATATTCCTGCGGCCCAACGCCCACATGGCGCTTGAAATACTTCCCGAAGAAAGAGAGACTCGGGAAATTGAGAGAATAGGCGATCTCCTGGATCGACATGGTCGATTCCTTCAACTTTGTCTTTGCCTCCACGATGACCATGCTCGAGATGATCTCGCTACAGGTCTTTCCCGTCACGTGCTTGACGGTCGTGCTCAGGTGCGAGGGCGTGATGCCCATCTTCTCGGCATAAAAAGCCACGTTGCGCTCATGCGTATAATGCTGTAATACCAATTCACCAAAGGCCTTGCTGATCTTCTCTCCTGTCCCCAAGGTCGGCATAGGGTTTTGCTGACGCATACTGACCTTACCTATTCCTTTCAGGATCAGGTAAACCTTATATTTAATCAACTCACGGTCGTCCAACTGTCCACGCTTGAAACTGATCAGCAACAACTCCAGATAATTCCGTATCAACTCCTGGTTTTCCTCCTTCAGGTGGATCGCCGGATGCTCACGCAACAAGTAAAGGATGCTCATAAACGACTTAGGCGACGAGGCGTATTGCACGAACTCGTATGAATAACCCAGAAAATAGACCTCAATCTCGTCCGATATGGTATGGATCTGCAAGATGCTGTTGGGCAGGATCGTAATCACGTCGCCACCGCGCACCTCATAATGGACCAAGTTGATCGAAGCCTCAATCACGCCTTTCGAGCAATAGGCGATCACCATCGCCTTCAGGCGGCAAGGGTAATTCGTGTAGAGCTTCAGGATCTCGGAGGTATTCAGCTTACCGGCAATAAAATCCTGTGGTATGTCGATTTTTGGTAACTCGTTATCCATAACGCGAACAGTAAGTGTTTTTTATTAAAATTGTCCTGCCGCAAATATAATGAAATTCCGGGCAATCTAATAAAAAGAACACCAAAAGCCCACCGATAGTCCTAAAAGGATTGTTATACTGCATTTACAGGATCCTTAAAAAAAGGTTATCTAATAAACAGAACACTGATTCCAAAAAAAGGCTCTTTTGGCATTTGATAAATTAATATTATTTCGCGTTGGGAAAAAGAGCTTGTTCGAAAGCGACTTTTTTCAACCCGTTCGCAATACGATTCCCAATACACTACAGTGCGTTGGAAATTTCACTGCAGTGCATTTCGAATTTCACTGCAGTGTATTGGAAATCCCACTACGGTGGAATCCAAAACAGCGAGAATAGGTAGAATAATAATGAAACTATAAAATAACACTATTGTATGACAACATTGAGACAGTTTTTAGGAGGGCTGACCTGCGCCCTTTGCGGATGGATGCTGACAGCCTGCTCGTCCGAGGAAGATTCACTGGAGATTCCGGAAGGCAAGGGCCTGGTAAGAATCGGCCTCTCCGCCGACACCGGCTTCTCCACGCAGACGAAAGCGGTGGATGAGAGCGAATACGAGAACACGGCCAATTATACCATACAAATATGGGATTCCAAGGAAAGCTTGGTACAGGAAAGCAAGTTCTCGGAAATCGAGAACCCGCTCACGTTGACAACCGGCAGTTATACCCTGAAAGCTTTCTACGGCGAGGAATATAAGGACAAGCCGGCTTCGAAGGAGGGCTTCTATGTGGAAGGGGTCACGAACCCGCCTTTTAACGTGGAGTCGGGCGGCTCGACAACCGTTTCCGTAACTTGTAAGCCGACCTCCGCCAAAGTAAATGTGGTATTTGCCGAGGAGATGGCTACTTATTTCGATGAGTATTATATGACATTCTCCACGAATGCGTTGGGCAGCGGGACGAAGCAACAGGTAAATAATGGGGAGGTTTACTATTTCCTTGTCGATAATAAAGAGCCCGTGAAGGCCCAGATCGCCTTGAAGAAAAAGGGCGAGACCGCCGTCGAGTTTCTGGACCGTAACTATACGATGAGCCCCGGCGACGCGAAGCGAATCAACGTCAGTCCGATCGCGCCGGAGAATCCGGGCGGAAGCCTGACCCTGAAAATCGAGGTGGATGAGACCGTAACTGAGGTGCCCATCGATATCACGATACCGGGTGATTGGGAATAATGTTTAATCCGAAAAATAAACAGACATGAAAATATATACTTCTTTATTATGCGGCGCGATGCTGTGCGCCGGTCTCGCTTCTTGCGAGATGAAAGACGAGATTTTGGGTGACAAGGGCACCTCGGGAGCGGTGGGCTATCTGGACATGAGCGTCGCCGTCGATGCCGCTTTGGAGAATATCCAGACGAAGGCCGATAGTGAGGAGACGGTCGGGACCGGTCGGCAGCAAGCCGACGGCTTCCTTGTGGAGTTGACAGGTCCAAACGATTACAGTAATACTTTTACGTATCAAAGCGATATGGAGCCAATCGCTCTCCCCGTAGGTGAAGGTTATGAGGCCTACGCGCATTCCAACATCGAGGGCGGGTTGCAAAAAAAGATGTCGGAACCTTTCTATGGCGCGAGAGAGTCGTTTAATATAACAGAATCCATTAATTCGACAATCAATATCGCTTGCGTCGCGGAGAACACCAAATTCCAGTTGATTTATGACACGGAGTTCACAGCGATGTATAAGCAATGGACGATTACGGTAACGGCGGGCAAGGAGTGTTCGGAAACGTACGAATATGATAGCGCGACGGATGGCGATACGCCACAAAATCCCGCGCCCATCTATTTTTATCTGGCTGATGAGGTTAAAAGTTTTCTCGTGAATATAAATGCCACGACACGGGAAGGCAATATCCCGGTGCACGCCTCGAAATCTTTCCCTAAGAAGGACAATTCCGCCTACACGGGCGGCGAGGCGGTGCAAATCACCATGTTGCCAGGCGATCCGGACGCTACGATCAATGGCCAGGCCTCGATCGAAATCGACGTGGAGCTTTTCTCGCCGTATGAGGATATCAATGAGCCCATCCAGATTGAGGGCGAGGAGCCGACTACGCCCGAAGAACCCGGAACCGGCCCGGAAGAGCCGGAGGAACCCACCCCGGGAGATGGGGAGATTACCATTTCAGACAACGGCACGGGCTATCTGACAAATGGCGTGACCGCTACCAAAGGCGGTCCTTATCCGGATAATGTCGCCGTGAAGGTAGATGTACCAAAGGGAATCAAGAACGTTTTTGTTAAGGTAAGTTCTTCAAATTCTATATTCGAAGGAATGGTCGGAGAGATGCACTTAACTGAAGGCGACGGCATGGATCTGGCTTCCGACGCGGCATCGGGGCTCGCGAAACTTTTCCCTTTGCCTGCCGCGAACGCTACGGATTATATGTTTACGATGAGCGATACGCTTTTCGAAATGTTAGGCAATTTCGTGGGAGAACACGGCTTCACCCTCAAGGTGGTTGACCAAGACGGAAACGAGAGCTCCGCTATATTAAAAATAACGATTAATCAATAAGGTACGGCCATGAAAAAGATACAGACGATAATAGCCACTCTTGGCATTCTCCTCCTCTTCGCTTGCGAGGAGAAGGACGGTATGGGCAGCCGCGTGGGGTACTTGCGCCTGAGCGTGGGCGAGAGCAACGCGGTGGAGACGAAAGCAGACGAAGAACCGGCCTACGACCCGAAGGCGTTTGCCGTCAAGATTACGGACAAGAAGACCTCTGCCGTGGTGGAGGAGTTCGACGCGTGGGCGGTCGACGAGAGCAAACTCATCGAGCTGGAGGAGGGCACCTACGTCATCAGCGCCTCGTCCGCCAATTACGATGAGGAGCCGGGCTTCAACAAGCCCTACTACGCCGGTTCGAAAGAGGTGGCCATCAAGGCGGGCGACGAGCTGAACGAAACGCTCACTTGTACGTTGGCCAATGTGAAGGTATCGGTCGTGTTTGACGAGAAACTCCTGGAAAAATACGCCGACCGCACCATCTCGGTCTCCGTTGGCGCCACGGGCGGCACCCCGATGAACTTCGGCAAGGACAACTGCGGGCGCGACGTGCAGGCCTATTTTCCTGCGGGCGGCGACCTGACGGCGAAAATCTCCATCACCAAACCGAGCGGGGAGACGGGCGTTTACTCAGACGAATACACGTTAGAGAAGGTGGAGGCCAAGCATTATTACGTGCTGACCTATAAGCTGGAGTCGACAGGCTCAGGCGATTTCAACATCACCTACAACCCGAACGGCTGGACGGAATACGAATATGTGTTTGAGGTAGACCCCGTGGCCTCGAATGTAGCGACCCTTTCCGCCAACCCTTGGGCGAAGTTCGCCTACCTGACCGCCTCGGACGCGAAATCGGCCACGGGAGCGACGCCGGTCAACCCGAAGTTGCAATATCGCCAGCAAGGTACGAATGTTTGGAACGACCTAGTGACAACCACCACGGGCGAGGGCGAGGAAGCGGTCTATACCGCCACGGCGACTTCCCTGACACCAAACACGACATACGAATACCGCTTGGTGGGCGATAATGATTTCGAGATCACGCCGATGCAATTCACCACCGAGGCGGCGACAGTATTGTATAATGGGAACTTTGATATTTGGAATTATGGCAAAGAGGATTATTCAAAAACTTGGTTTGCTGAAGCAGCTGATAAAGCTGGGTTAGGTACATCATTTTGGGATTCTGGAAATATTGGAACTTCTACTTATTTAACATCTTTGGTAGGAGTACATAACCCTACATCTCCGGACTCAACAGATGTTAATACGAGTGGTGGAAAAGCAGCGAAACTGGCATCAGAGTTTGTCGGATTTATGGGGGCAGGAAAGTTTGCTGCTGGAAATATTTATACAGGTAATTATTGCGAAACATTTGCAAGCCCTATGGGTGCTCGAATTCGTTTTGGGAAAGAATTTACATCTCGTCCGACACAATTGAAAGGGTGGTATAAATATACTAGAGGAGAGACTATTGATGAAGATAATAATTCTACTTACACTGAAATATTGAAGCAGGCTGGAGGTGATTTGTGTTCGGTTTATATAGCTTTGGTTGATAATGACGGTTTGCAAGCAGATAATATTGCCCCCGCAGCTGCATTTGAAATTGATAATAGATTGGAAGCTGATGATCCGGAGCACTTCAAGTATAAAAACACGATAGATTTTTCTGTAAATAATCCTCATGTTATTGCATATGGCGAATTGAGTGCTGAAGAAGCAGCTGGCACTGGAAGTTGGAAAGATTTTACAATTGACCTCAAGTATCGCGACCTCACCCGCGTGCCGAAGTACATCATCGTGGTGGCCTCGGCAAGCAAGTATGGCGACTATTTCACCGGAAGTACAAGTAGCGTGATGTACGTCGACGACTTCTCCCTCGTTTACGACGGCGAGCCGAAGGTGAAGGAGTAAGACCCTCAGCCGTTTAACTCCCTCAGCCCTTCGGGCAGCTCCCCCTTCGCAAGGGGGAGCATAGGTTGATTCCCGCTCCCCCTTGTGAAGGGGGAGCTCCCGCGCAGCGGGTGAGGGAGTCGGAATCCTGCGGGGAAAGGCGTTGGATGTCTGAATAATTCCGTATCTTCGCGGACTCTTTGGCTTCGAGGGGTCGAAAAACGCTTTCGGAGACGGAAAAAGACTTTTCGACCCCTCGGAAATCGTTTTCTGGAGTCGGAAAAGGCTTTTCGAGGCCTCGAAAACCATTTCTTGAAACGGGAAAACGTTTTTCGACCCCTCGGAAACCATTTTTGAGAACAGGAAAGGGGTTTTCGAGGCCTCGAAAATAACGAATATAAACTTTTAAAATATATCGAATGTTATGGGTTCATTTAAATTGATAGAGTATTCCTCGATAGGGAACTATACCAAGGCCGAGACCCTGAGCCTCTTGAAGCGGTTCATGGCGCTCATGCCCGCCGCGGAGAGCGGCACGCCGGAGGAGATCTCGGTGCTGTCGGACGAGGGCGTGCCGGCGCTCAACATCACGGCCCAGCAGGTGACGCGCATGAACGAGATCATCGCCGCGATGGAGGAGCTGACGATGCAGTCGCGCTCGACGGCGGAGACCCCGGAGATGCAGGCCGTAGAGAGCGACCGCGACACGACGGGCAACTACATCGTGCGCCGTATCCTCAACCCGGACCAGTTGCCCCTCGCCGCCGAGCGCGACGCCGCCCGCGTGATGGAGCCCTTCTTCCGCGGTTACGCCGGCCTCGCTGACTTGCCCGTGGAGCAGGAGACGGTGGTCGTCAACGGCCTCTTGGCGGACCTCGCCAAGCCGGAGTACGCCGAGCAGGTGGCTACCTTGGGATTGACGGCCGCCATCGCCGAGCTGAAACGGTTGAACGATAAATACGTGGAGCTTTCCGCCGCGCGCGACAAGGAGCGCTCGAAGCGGACGGCGAACGTGAATTTCACCACCCTCTCCGCCGAGGCGCAGGACTTGCTGGACGATATGTGCGCCCTGGCGAACGCCTCGAGCCTGCTGCAACCCTCCACGGAGGCGAGCGACTTCATCCGCGACGCGAACTTCCTGTTCAAGCAGGCGCGGACGGCCTACAAGCAGCGCGCCAAGAAGGGCGAGGAGACGGACGGCGGCGACGAGGAACAACCGACCGATCCCACCGAGCCGACGGACCCGGAGAACCCGGGCGGCGACGAGGGGGGAACACCCGAAGAAATATAAAATGAACATGCGGATAAAGGGATTTATGAGAGCATGTTGTTTGGCAGGCCTCGTCGCGCTCTGTCTCCTGTGGACAAGCGAGGCGATGGCTCAGCGGGGCGAGCGGCGCATCCAGCGCATCGACCGCGAGGTGCAAAAGCAAGTATTCATCCCCAAGGGGACCTGGATGGCAGGCGGCTCCGTATCCTATTCGGAGCACGACGAGGAGAACCTCAATTTCCTTATCTTGAAAGATATCGAGGGACGTGGCTATGATTTCAGCATCAGCCCATACGTAGGTTATTTCTTCCGCGACAACATCGCGGCGGGCTTCCGTTTCACCTACAATCGCGACTATCTGGACCTGAAGAATTTCGACGCGAACCTGGGTGACATCACCCTCTCGTTCGACGACCTTTATTACCTGGAGCACAAGTACGAGGCGTCCGGTTTCCTCCGGACCTACATCCCCATCGGGCGGAGCAAGATATTCGGCCTCTTCAACGAGGCGCGGCTGACGTATGGCTACGGCAAGGGGAAGAACTCGACCGGCTCGGGGGCGACGTACGACGGGACGTATCAGACGGTGCAGAACCTGCAAATCGGTTTCGCCCCGGGCATGACGGCCTTCATCACCGACTGGTCGGCCGTGGAGGTATCGGTCGGCGTGATGGGCTTCGACTTCAAGTGGACCGACCAGCAGACAAACCAGGTGGAGCAGGGCTCGCAACGCACGTCGGGCGGCAATTTCAAGATCAACCTCTTCTCGATTAATATCGGGATGACGTTTTATCTGTAGTTTAGAGGCCCGCGTTCGACTCCCTCGGTTTAACTCCCTCACCCGCTTCGCGGGAGCTCCCCCTTCACAAGGGGGAGCGGGAATCAACTTATGCTCCCCCTTTTGAAGGGGGAGCTGTCCGAAGGACTGAGGGAGTTGAAAGGGGGAGCTGTCCGAAGGACTGAGGGAGTTAAACCGAGGAAATAGCGAGAAATCAACTTTAAAATAACCAAACTTTAAAAGATAAAAGACTATGAAAAGAGAGAAATTTTTCAACCGGCCGGAGCACAAAGAGCTTCGGCGTTATTTGAGAAACAACGTCACTTCGGCGGAGGTGGCGCTTTGGAAGAGATTAAGGAAAAAACAGGTAAACGGATTGCTTTTCCGCCGCCAGTTCGGTATCGGGCCATATGTGCTGGACTTTTACTGTCCGGAATTGCGGTTGGCGATCGAGCTGGATGGCGCGGCGCACGACACGCCGGAAGCTATTCACTACGACCGCGAGCGGACCGCCTGGCTGACGGAGGAGTTCGGGATACGCGTCTTGCGCTTCAGGAACGAGCAGGTCTTCGAGACGCCGGATTCCGTGATAGAGGAAATCAGGAAAGTGGTGGATGGGTGAGGAGATCCCGACCTTTATTCCCTTGCCCGCGTTCGGCTTCCTCACCCGTTTAACTCCCTCACCCGCGTTGCGGGAGCTCCCCCTTCAAAAGGGGGAGCGGTTGGAGAATTGTATATTAATATAATAAATAGGATCCCCTCGCTCCCCCTTTTGAAGGGGGAGCTGCCCGAAGGGCTGAGGGAGTAAAAAATAGATATGACACGGAAATTGAAATACAGAATTGGCATGATGGCTCTGGCCTTGGCCCTTTTGACGGGCTGCGCCATCGAGAACGACATCCCTTACCCGACGGTGGAGGCGGCCATTACCGCGATCACCGTGGAGGGGCAGCGGGCGGCGGAGGGCGAGACGAACGCCGCCGCCACGATCGACAATACGGCGCATACGGTGACGCTCTACGTGAACGACTCGGTGGATGTCTCGCGGTTGCGGATCACCCAGCTGGCGCTCAACCCGACGGACGTGGAGCTGACGCTCGATTCCGCGCTGTGCGACGACGCGGAGCGGTTCCCCTTCGGCCATTTCGCCTCGCTGGACAGCGTGCCCGCCTCGGCGAACACGCGGGTGGATTTCTCCAGCCCGGTGACCTTCACCCTGCGCAAGTATGCGGACTATCCGTGGAAGGTGACGGTGAACCAGATCATCCAGCGCGACATCGAGGCGGACGGCATGACGCGCCACGTGCTCGACGCGGACTCGCGCACGGTGATTATCTATATGGAAGAGGGCGCGGACCTGAGCGACGTGCGCATCACGAAACTGAACCTGAGCGGCGAGTATGGCGAGGTGAGCCCCGACCCGACGACCGTCCACGACTTCACGACCTCGCAGACCTTCCTGGCCCGGTTGAACTGGGAGCCGGAGGGACAGTTCCGGGAGTGGCGCGTCTATGTTTACCCGGATCCGGAGAGCGGCAACGAGGCGACGGGCGACGTGTTCGCCATGGTCTCGCGGGCGATTATCAACGGCAGCGTGACGAGCGGCAAGACACCGGTCGTGGAATACAAGGCGCAAAACGCCTCCACGTGGCAGACGGCGAGCGACGTGACGGTCTCCGGCACCAAGTTCACCGCCACGCTGACGGGCCTCAGCGGTTCGACTACTTACAATTATCGCGTCACGGTGGATGGCGCGGCGGGCAGCGAGCAATCGTTCACGACGGTCGCCGCCCAGGAATTGCCGAACGGGAGCTTCGAGCAGTGGAGTTTCGACCAGACGAAAACGGGGAACGATTATTACGTGCCCAACGCGGATGGAGAGACTTTCTGGGGCACGGGCAACGAGGGCTCGATGTCGTTGCAATCCATCGGCAACGTCACTTACCCGACGGACGGCGTGTCGGGACAAGCGGCCCTGTTGGAGTCGAAAGACGCGCTGATCAAGCTGGCGGCGGGCAATCTTTTCACGGGCGATTTCGGTTTCGACCCGGATCACACGCTGGATGGGTTGCTGACGTTTGGCAGGTCGTTCACCTCGTTCCCTACGGCGTTGCGGCTTTATTATAAATATACTTCCGCCACGATTGACAAGATCGGCGACAACGTGGGCGACCTGGCCTCGCTGAAGGGACAGCCGGATATGTGCCATATCTATATCGCCCTGACCGACAAACAATATACGATCAAAAACTGGTCGGGCAATAACGGGAATTACCGCCAGTTGTTCGACAAGGACGACAGCGGCATCATCGCCTACGGGGAGTTCATCTCCGACGAGTCGACCTCCTCTTTCCAACAGATAGAGATTCCGATCGAGTACCGGGCGAACCGCACGCCCAAATATATCATTATCGTAGCCTCCTCCAGCCGCTACGGTGATTATTACATTGGCGGTGTCGGCAGTAAGCTCTGGCTGGACGAGATGGAATTGGTTTACGAATAAGTTTTAAGGCAAAAAGAGGAATATGAAGAAATATCTATACATAGCGTTAGCCGCCCTGGGGATGATGGGGTGCTCCGACGATACTTTCGAGCAAGACGGCGAGGGTGTCGGCTATTTGCGTTTGGAATTGGGGAAGGTAGATGTGGAGCTTTCCTCCCTCACGAAGGCGGAGGCGGAGGCGGACCCGCTCCCTGACGAGCTTGTCCCGGAAGCGGCAGAGTTCATGGTCGATGTCAAAATGGGCGGTAAGTCCGTCGATGGCTTTCCCAAGCCATACAGCGACATAAAAACCGACGGAATCGAATTGAAGGCCGGGACCTATACGGTAATCGCTTATCACGGCGAGGACGAGCCGATACAAACCGAACCTTACTTCGAGGGCTCTTCTACTGTCCAGATTAATCCGGGACAAGCCACCCCCGCGAAAATAGACGCGGCCTTGGCGAATGCGATGTTGCTCCCCGCCGTAAGCGATAGCCTACAGAAACATTATAGCGACTGGACACTGACCGCCAAGGTTGGAGACGCGTCCCAAACATTGGCGGACAATGAGAACTTGGATGGTTATCTGTTCGTACAAGCCGAGCGAGCGGTAAACGCCGTTTTCGAAGGAACGAACCAGTTGGGAAATAAGACTACGCACGAGTGGACGGTCATCTCCTCGGCAGCAAAACAGACGAGATATGTGATTCAATGCGATCCGGATTTGTCGGTATTCTCCAATATCAAAATAAGTGCGACAGCTACGCATACCTATGCGGAAAATGTTCTTACCGGAACGGATGTGACACTGAATATCGAGGATAATGGCGCTCCACTGGAATTGATTAGTGGTTGGAGCATCACGCTTCAATACAATGGAGAATTCATCCGGACTTATACGATCCAACCAAAAAACAATGCCCTTATGACCGTAATGGAAGGCTGGCCTTATGTGCCGCAAGGAAGTACGCTATCTGCCTCCATCTTTTTGCGGACAGGAGAAACGATTTTCCTTCCAGAGGCCATTTTGGAAACGATTCCCCAACCGGAGTTTACGACAACGGTATCGGGAAACACCAGCTATTCGGTCTATTTGGATTCCGGGGCTGAAACAGCCAATACAAAAGATGGTTCCAGCATTTTTGATATAAACGCCACGGCAAGTATCGCTCCGGAGATTTTGGATAATCCGAACTATTCTAATCTTTTGAAAGTTACTTATACGACGGATAGCGAGCAGAATTCGAGAGAGTTGCCGTATGGGACATCCACGCAATTCAATTCTCTTCCTTGGCAAAAGCATGCGTTATCTGCGACCGTCTCTTTTGATGGCGTTAGGGTAACTTCTTCGCCTTTGGATTGTCACGTTACGGGGTTGCCGTATAGAGCAAATCCTCCTTCTAACTCAGGAGAACATCCATGGACAGAAGACCAAGAGAACTGGGGAGTCGAATACTTTAATTGGAGGGAATCTGAGATTGAAATGTACGTTGATAACCTAACTGGAAATTATTTGAGGATAGGTTCTCCACGCTTTCATATACCAGAAAACACTATTGATATCAATATATATTTGTCTGCTCATGGATATTATCATAAAGGTTTGATCTTTACTACAAAAAATGATATAAATGTATGCGTTTATACAACAAACAATACATATAAATCAATAAAAGTAGCCCATAACTCGGGAAATTATCCAGAGTCAGAATATATGATTGCTGATTTGAGCTTGGATCGTTCTGTCGCTAAAATTCAAATAGAAAATTCACATTTGGGTGGAAACTATCGATTATACATTAGATCTGTAGGAATTCTATATAGATAATTCGTGGAATATTGCACTTTTTATTCAATTATGATTATGAATAAACAAATCCTATACATCCTTTCCCTGATGGGACTGTTATCTTTTTCCGCATGCACGAACGAGGACGAGCCGGCGCTCTCTAACGAGACGGGCGAGATTCGCTTCTCCGTGGTGGATACCACCGCGGTGGAGCTTACGACCAAAGCGTTGCCTAATTTTGATGTGAACAAGTTTAAGGTCAGCCTAAGCCACGGAGACGACCCTGCTTCTACTTGGATATACGGTGACATCGCGGGAACCACCATTACCCGTTCTGCCGGTTCGGGTTATCTCTTGACGGCGGAAAACTGCACGGAAGCCGAGGCGGAAAGCGCAAACAACGGTTGGGGACAAGCCCGTGTGTACGGGGAAAAAACGTTCGATATCGTCGCGAATAAAACAATGGATGTAACAGTTTCCTGTGGTCTGGCGAACTCGTCCGTGGAGGTCGAGTTCAGCGATTATATAACAAGTACGTATGAGACCTATTCCATCGAAATCTACGCGACCGATTCGCCCGACCGCACTCTCACGTTCAATGAACTCAATCACGGCTTTAAGACGGCTTATTTCAACGTAGGCGAATCAGGACGGGAACTGGAATATGCGGTTACTTTGCCTGATTTTGTTGAGAATCCTTATACCGGAACATTGACCTTGGACCCCTCCAAGTCTCATAAACTATCGGTGAAGAAAGTGGGCGACGATACGAGCACGACGGTTACGCTTAGCATTACGGTTGACGGCACGTTGCTTGAAGAAGAACTTCCCTCGGAGGGGATTAATCCGTATCAATAGCCTATTGGCGAATTAGGAAAACAAGAAACTTCCGCGACTGCGGTGCAGTGTCGCACCACAGCCGCAGTTTCAGTTATTTAGCCTCAACTAACCGAGCAGGCTCAGAGATTCCATTCTCATTGAAGGCCTCAATGGTAAAATAATAAGACTGGTCGGTAGTCAAGCTCTTCAAAAGCAACTCATTTTTCCCATATACGAGCCAAGAGTTATACAACTTATCGGGCGCGATGCCCCAACGGATATTGTACCCCTGGCAATTCTTGCCGGCCTCCCAGGTCAACAAGGCATCCCGACGATCGGATTGCTGGCGATCGACCTTGAGGCCTTTCACCGCGGCCGGTTTCTTCCCCTCGCCCAGTCCAAAGATCCGGAGATCGGAGATCGCCAAATGCGGCGTAGGCACCTCAATATTGCGATAACGCACGAACCGGGCACGGGTCGGACGATCCACCTGCACATAATCGTTAGGCACATCCTTAAAATTACGGCTCCGATCGACAATCGTTGTCCACGACTGCCCATCCAACGAGCCCTCGATCACGTAACGATGGCGTAAACCCGGCAGACGACCGTACATATTCGACAGATAATCGGCATAGTTTACCTGCGTCGCGTAGATCGTCGCCGGCGCTTCCAAGTCGATCTCCACCCATTCGTCGGCCCCATTGGTCTTGGCCACCCAATAGGTCTTGCATTGCTCGTCGTTCAGGTTTTCCGGGCGGAAATTGGCCGATGTCTGGGGCCGGTTCGCATCATTAAAGCCCTGCGCCTTGGGCGCTGATCCCTCCGCGAAAGAGGAGGCCTTCACCGGCTTACCATAAGAGAGCAACATCCAACCAGCGAACTCCCCCTGATGCCCGGGTACCGCCGGAGCGAAATGGGGATAATCGCCAAAACTGTTGTCGCAATACATGATGCCATCGCCATCAAAGAAAGTCGGGAACATGCAAAGACGACGTTCCCAATTGACCGTCGCGGAGAGCGACATTGAGGCGAAATGCCAATAACGTCCGCCAGGACCAACCACCGTACTACCATGACCGGCGCCATTCATGAAGCCGCCCGGCTTATAACTCACGGGATTATGCGGCTGGTAACGGTAAGGGCCCAGAGGATTGTCGGCCACATAAACGCCATCGGCATAGACGTTAAACTCCGTCCCTGGAGCGGCATATTGCATATAATATTTACCATCATGCTTCGTCAACCATGTTCCCTCCATATAACCGCTTAAGACGGTATCCGCATGGTTCTCGCCAAAACGCTCCTAACCATGCTTAGCCATATCGAGCTTGAACAACTCGGTCGTCTCGCTCTCAACCAGGAAACGGTCCTCGCGATTGAGCTTCTTGCCACGAGCCGGAAAGACATTCGACGATCCCCAGAAAAGATAAGCCTGGCCATCATCGTCGATAAAGAGATCGGGATCCTGCAAGTCGTGCAGGATGGCAGGCGTCGCCTCCCAGTTACCCGACTTGGGATCGTCGGTATAGAGCACGCTCATCGAGCCGGAAGGATCCCCCATGACGTAGAGCAACGAATCCTTGTAATTGTGGGCCGCCGGCGCGTTAGAACCTTGCGGATACCAATTCTTGCCCGGCGTAATGAACTCCCAGTTGAGCAGGTCTGTCGAGTGCCAATAACCGTGCGAACGGGTAACAAACATATAATACTCGCCCCTGAACTCGACCACAGCAGGATCGGCGCCCGAGCGATAAGAGAGATTGTTCGCAGAGTTATAGATCATATAGGTATAATCAACATTAAGCGGGTTACAATAGGTATCTGCCCGCATGGACTGAGCAGAGGATGTACCAACACCCAAAAGGGCCATCAAGCCCAAAACCGGTAATGAATGGAGTAATCTCATTTGAATCAGGAATTAAATCAGGTTAATAAATAAAAGAGGATATGGAGCAGCCTCTTCATGAGGCTCCATTCCCCATATCCTGAATTACTTGTCCCAAGTCATTTGCGCCTCTTGCGTATCACGCGAGTTGGTACCGACATAAACATTAAACAAGCCCGGCTCCCAATCGTATACCAATTGGCTATTATAGAATTTCAGGGCCTCTGGTGTAATACTGAACGTTACCACTTTGCTCTCGCCCGGTTTCAAGGAAATCTTCTGGAAACCTTTCAATTCGCGCATCGGACGTGAGATGCTGGCCACCGGATCCCCAATATACAACTGAACAACCTCCTCGCCCTCACACGAGCCGACATTCTTCACCTCAACACTTGCCCTGACAACATCCTGTTCACCTTGGGCATTACTCTTGTCCAAACTCAACTTACCGTAAGAGAATTTCGTATAGCTCAAACCATAACCAAACGGATAGAGCGGATCATTCGGCAGGTCAAGATATTTAGAGGTAAAATGATCGGCCGGATTCATTGGACGACCTGTCTTCTTCGCATTGTAATAAACCGGAATCTGTCCGACCGTACGAGGGAAAGTCGTCGTCAGCTTACCAGAAGGATTTACCTTACCAAACAAGACATCCGCAATCGCGTGAGCAGCCTCCGTACCACCATGCCAAGCCTCCAAGATCGCATCGAACTGGTTGTCCTCCCATTCGAGAGTCAACGGACGACCATTGGCCAAGACCAAAACAACCGGTTTCCCAGTCGCCAAGAGGGCACGCAATAACTCCTTCTGGCTCTCCGGAAGACTGATGTCAGCCCGGCTACAGGCCTCACCACTCCAATTATTCGGTTCACCCATAACAGCGACAATCTTATCTGCGTCCTTAACCCGCTCAACGGCCTCTTTCACCAAACGAGTGTTCTCCGCCGGATCAACCTTCAGACCACTTGCCTCCGCCAGCATCCGCTCGTTCGTGAAATTACATCCTTGAGCATAGATCACCTGCCCATTCGGGCCTAAAGCCTCACGCATCGCCTCAACCACTGTTACGGACTTAGTCGTATCGATACCGCACCATGTTCCGAACAACTCGGCCTTCTTATTCGCCAACGGACCAACGACAGCGATCTTGCCACTCTTTGCCAATGGCAGCAGGCCACCATCATTCTTCAACAAGACCATCGACTTGGCAGCAGTCAAACGAGCAGCATCCAAATGCTCTTGTTTATAGTTCATTTGGTCCCGACGTTTCTCATCAAGATAACGATAAGGATCCTCGAAAAGGCCTAACTTATACTTTGCCTCCAAGATCCGGCGACAAGCCTGATCAATATCGACTTGCGAAACCTTACCCTCAACCAACGACTGCTTCAAAGTCGTAATATAACCACTTGTCATCATATCCATATCCAGACCCGCATGCAGTGCCAAAGCGGAAACGGTCTGTGTATCCCCCAAGCCGTGATTGGTCATTTCGCCAATCGAATTATAATCCGATACGACAAAACCATCAAATCCCCACTGTCCGCGCAATACATCGGTCAACAACCAACGGTTTCCGGTAGCGGGAACAGCGTCAACCAGATTAAACGACGACATCGCTGTCGCGCAACCTGCCTCTACAGCGGCTTTATAAGGTGGGAAATATTCGTTGAACATCTGCACATGGCTCATGTCCACCGTATTGTAATCACGACCAGCCTCTACAGCACCATATAAGGCGAAGTGTTTCAAGCAAGCCAAGATCGTATTCTCCTTCGCTAAGTCATCGCCTTGATAACCACGCACCATCGCCTTAGCGATTTGAGCTCCCCACCAAGGATCCTCACCACTTCCCTCAGCGATACGTCCCCAACGGGCGTCACGGGCAATATCTACCATTGGAGAATAGGTCCAAGTAATACCATTCGCGCTGGCTTCGATCGCCGCGATACGAGCGCTCTGCTCGATCATTGTCGAATCCCAGCTACAAGACATCGCTAATGGAATTGGGAAAATCGTCTGATAACCATGAATAACATCGACACCAATCAACAAGGGAATCTTCGCTGGAGATTCCTCTACAGCGATCTTCTGCAGACGGCGTAAGCCTTCCATATCCGAAAAACCGGTCGCACCCAGCCAACCACGGCGTACTGCCTCATCAGCACCTTTAGCACCACTCAATACGCCAGGCACACCACCACCCGACAGGTTCAACTGACCAATCTTGTCCTCCAAAGTCATCCGCCCCATCAACTCGTCGATGAAACGATCCATCTCACGGTCCGCATTCGACTGTCCATACATCGTGAGCGCCGAAAAAACCGCCAATGACAATACCATTTTTCTCATAACCTTAACCTTATATTATTCATTTGCTATTTAGTCGTCCCTTAAAAAGCATATGCCAGCGAGACATTTTTCCAATAAAGTGTCTCGCTGATTTTTTCGACAAGTTCCCAAAGAAGCCTCATGGCTCTTTTGAAGTTGTATGCCGCCGCAGCCAGAAGGGCATTCACGGCATCTCCGAACACACCTTTATAGAAGTTGCGTCCTAAGCGGAAGTCTGATTTCAAATGTGCGATAGTAGGTTCGATCCCTGCACGCTTGCAGAAGAGTCTGTGTTTCTTTCTTCGTGCGTGGTAACTGTCCTTTTTATTGGGAGCATCCGGTATCAGTATTTGCGTCCCGTTGACTTCTTTCTTTCCCCGGTAGCCCCTGTCTCCCGCCAGCCTCCTGACCTTTTTCCCGGTAACGCGTTCCACCTGCAAGAGTGACTCTTCAATGGTATGCCCGTCATATTCGTTCCGGAAGGACCTGGCACCCAGGATTATTCCGGTCATTGAGCGGATGATTGAGACCTTGTTGCCGAACTCGTACTTTTTATGTTCCTTGCCCTTGCTGATGCACTGTACCTCCGGCTCATGCAGGGAATAGATCTTCTTCCGGGAACAGCGTTTCTGTGAAAGCACCCGTTCAAAGAGGCTGAGTAGGGCGTCGTAGTCATGGTTCCCCGCCAGGTTGCGTTTCAGTTCCCTGACAAGCCTTCCCGCAATGGTGCGCAGCCGCCTGTCAGCCTTCAAAGCCTTGGCGCGGTTCTTCGGATGGTTGCGGAAGCGTTGGACCCGGTAAATCCCCTTGAGGACGAAAGTGTAGCTCTGGCGCAGAGGAAGGCCCAGGCTTTTCACGATGGACAACACCTTGCGGACAATCTTTTTATGCAACTTCGCCTCCGTGGGGTAAGTCACGTTCTTTTCCTGCACGGTGGAGTCGATGAACGCCGTCCCGTGATGGTCACGGTCATCGCCTTCCTGGTTGACACGGATGCTTTCCGACAAAATCAGTTCCGTGCCCTTCTCGCCGATACGCTTGCGGAAATGCACCAGTTCGCTCGCATTGCAGGGAAAGGAAGGCGTGAATTCAAGCATCCCGCAAAAATACTGGTAATAAGCGTTCTCGCTCCATTGCTCCACCACCGACTCATCGGACAGGTTGCGCACGTGCTTAAGAATCAGAAGGCCGCACATCAAACGGATCGGCTTTGCAGGACGCCCGTTGTCCGCACTGTATAACGGAGAAAAGGAGGCTTCAAAACGCTGCCAGTCTATCTTGTCGGCGAGCAGATACAAGGGATGTTTGGGGTTCAGTTGGTCTGCCAACGAACTGAACAATGAGGGCTGGGGACTGGTCTTGTTTATCATATAATCTGCAAGTTTTCAACCGTAAAGGTACAAAAACTTGCAGACATCTCAAAGGAAATCGTACATTAATCTGTTGGCTATTAAGCAGCAACGCATCTTTTAAGGGGCGACTACGTACTTTCCGTATAGTACTGGAAACATCATCGGACTCATTGGCACATCATTCCCCTTTCCTGCCATAAGGGATAAGAATAAAAAAACGTGTCCTCCCCCACCGGAGAACACGCCTCAAATCATGTGCGGCTGAAGGGACTCGAACCCCCACGCCGTGAAGCATCAGATCCTAAGTCTGACGTGGCTACCAATTACACCACAGCCGCATTTCATATTTCACGCGCAAAGATAAGAAAAAGAATCGAGCCTCCCAAATTTTTCCGGGCTTATCAAGAAGACAGGATCAGTTGATTAAAATCGCCTCGAGCGCTTCCCATTCTGGATTGACATCCATCACAAGCTCTTTTTCGTTCGACAGATCCAAGGGAACATCCTGACCATAAATTTGGTCGTTATTCTTTTCTCCCAGCGTAAAAAGATTATTGCGAGCGATACTGAAAGTTATGAACGACTCTGGATTCGATTCTGTCGTAACGACCGACCGTCCGTCCACCAAAGTAACTATTGTCCGCATCCGCGCCAACTCCTCCCTTTGACGGACCAAAGGTGTCCACGCCTTTAATATTCGATTATCCACACCTAACAACTGCAATTGAAAAGTAGGCATGCCTTGATTGATCTCCTCTTGGTTCACTGCCGCCGCAACCAAATAGCTATCTCCCAAAACGGCCCCTGCCGCCAATTTAATCGCTCCCTCCGCGGCCAATTCCGGATTAATTCGCCAATTCTCGTCGGCCTCATCCAACAGGCCATCCCCATTCGAATCGTAGGGCAAATCCACCTCTCCACCAGGAAACCATTTCGAGAGGTCAATCTCATACACCACGAAAGCGTCATTAACAATCGATCCCAATAACCGGGCATCGAAGTCCGTCCGTGGCTCCATGCCATTGATCACCTTCTCCTGATTGAAATTCTCAGGATCTTCCATCGAACGAAAACCACCAAAAATAATGCTCCTATTACGTTTAGTAGTCACCAGCCGCAATAACTTGACCCGTTCGCCATTCACGACGGCCGGTATTTTCGTGAAATAACCAAATGTACCTCCCACTTGGCGCCGAGCGACCACTTTCGCCTCTTCCAGCTCGGCCTCAGAGCTGGAGCGGCTCCACAGTTTTCCCTCCTTGGCATGCAAAATAGCGGCCCCGGCAAAGATCTCCTCCGCATAACCATCCAATGGAATAGTCGCGGTTTCCGTCGACAAAAATTTATCGCCAACCTCAATATCCTTAAACGCCTCGTAATCGCCATACGATCCGGTATGATAACCTATGCCATAAACAATGTAAGACGCGCCATCCTCCAGTCGCTCATCATCACTCAAGGTAATTACCGCCTCACGCCCCCACGTGTTGCCGTCAATATAGGCCGCGCACAACCGGTTGTCCGTATCGCTCCATCCCTCGATCGTCCGTTTATAGACCACCTCCGCCGAGGAATCGTTCCGTAAGATCAAGATAGCCACCCGGTCAATCGTATGCTTGGGCGACATACTGAACAACGGCCGCCCCTCACGGTCGGACTTGGTCTGAACGGAACTCTCACCCACATTCTCAATCCGGAACCGGAAGGTTTGCGTCAACTCCTCCACCTGATCATCCGGATTAGGAAGGTTATCATTACCGCACGAGAAAAAGGCGATAGCCAAAAGGCTATACCATATATAATAATAGGTAGGTCTCATAAATTAGCTTTATAAAATTCAACAATCATGGATTTTGCGCCTCCGCTTTATCCAGACTTAAACTGATATCAGCATCCCAGTTGGGATTAACCGTGACTCGCAATGTGTATTGCTGAGTCATCAACTTATCGTAATCCCCGGAGATCTTGTAATAGTTATTACGCTTGAAGCAGACACGGTAAGGCGTTTCTGGATCCGGAGCGTCCGGATCCTCAGGATTAGGATTCTCAGGATCGTCCGGATCAGGAATAATACCTATTCCCGGGCCATCACCAGGAGGTACGGCTTTCGTTTTTACACCAGTTTTTTCTTTCAAACGAAGGCGGGCATACTCCATAGTTTCATCTGTTTTCGTAATTCGTACACGAAGTGTCGTACACACGTCTGTCAACAAATTTGGACCAACAACCTCAAATGTCCGAGACGTTGTCGCATCGTCGCTTTGCGCCTCCACCAATTCGCCCAAAACAAATTGCTCATTCTCGTTCCCATCTTTCCAATCATACGCATAGAGAAAATCGGAATAATAACGACCATAAACTTTGGTATAAAGGCCATCCGCCAGCAGCTCGATCTTCTCCACATCTTCCGGTACGTTATTAAGTGTAAGCCCGATGCCCGCCACGCCTCGATGTAACCACCCACTAAGGGCGGCTTCCGAATCTTTCACGTTCTCGTAGGTAAAAAGCGTATCGGCATCGTTCCATAAGACGCCACCGAAAAAAAGCTCCGGCGTATTATAGGTCATCTCCGTCTCCGTATCCGTCTCCGTATCCGTCTCATCAACATCCCTCAACGCGAATGTCGCATGATCAAAACGATCGTTCTCCAACGAGAAGGGTTTACTTTTAACCTCCTCGGAATCGTATGCAACCGCCATTATGCGATATTCCTTGTCGCTACTCATCTGCACGCTACCGCTCGCTATATAACGAGGCAAGTACTCGGATCCCGTATCTACGACAGGGAAAACATATTCCCGCCCGTCCTTGACAAATCCCGCGACATTATCCCGATAATCGCCGCCGGCATCACGACAGTAGACATAGACCTTCACCTGATTGACCTTGACAGGACGAACACTATTACCGGTTGAATGCCCCTCATCCGATACCGTCCTCGTGGTCAACGTACCCACGTCGAGAAGATTGAACGAAAGAGGCACCTCAATCGTCTCGACCACCTCGGGCAAAGGCGCCTCCACCTCATCCGAGCAAGCAAACAAGAGACCCACAAGCAAACAACTCACAAAGCCATTTATGATATGATAAATCCTATTCATCTTCATTCCGACTAAAATGTTTTTATCGTTGAACTAATCCCGTCCGCAAAAGTAACCCTGATAATCTTTGCGCCCGAGGCGACCGGTAAGCGATACTCATTTGTCTCATGACGCGCCATGCCCAACAATTGCCCAGCGACAGTGTACACCTCACACTGTGTCATCACCCCCTCAACCGAACGGACCACTAAAGAGCCCCCTTCCTCACGATAGCAGTAAATACGAGGCTGGGAAGCCGTAATCACCCCATTGCCCGTTGGCAAGTCGCCACGTAAGGCGAAACGCCCGACGTTGGTCGTCATCCGTCCCAATTCGATCTCATTCAAGCCGACTTCCAACGGATAGGCCTTGCCATTGGCCGCGTCGACAAGCGTCCAACCCGCGCACTGCTCTGGCACATCAAGACGCAATGTCATCTCCTCAGGCTTTGCCAAAAAGAAACCCAATGGGATCTCACCTCCGTTCGCTCGCTGCTGGATGTCAACCGCCCGTTCACCCGCCAACGTAAAAAGGGCCACGACAGGCGGAACCTCATCATCTATCAAAAGATCCGCATCCTCCCCATCACGATAATAATCGCTCGCCGAGGCGGAGAAACGAAGCAATGCGCCCGCTTTCTTTCCCGCCGCAGACGCGGTCAGACGGAAGATATTCCCACCGGCGGCACCACGAACGCTTCTCAGCAAATCTGTCCCCGGCTTGGATTCCAACATATCTTCCGTATAGGTGATCGCGCACTCATCATTTTCCTCATCCTCCGAAGAGATCTCCACGAAAAAGGATTGCATCGGCGCTATAGACGCATATTCTTCCAACGAGGACAAGGTTCCATCCTCTTCTTTTTTAATCACCGATATATATGTATTCCCATCATATACCTTAATAGACAAGATATGTCCATTACCCTCAAACAGCTTGGCCACATTGATATGCGTCATAAACGGATTCCCTGCCAAGAAAACTTGATGGCCCTCGCCAAAACCCTCATTCTTGTAACGCATCGTAATCGGGAACTTTGCCGTCTGGTCGTCCTGTTCATAAATAAAACGCCCTACATTTTTCCTAGTCAATCGTGCCGATTCCGACCGGATATTACCCTCCTCGTCATAATAGAAATATTGCGTATGTTCCTTCGGGAAACGGAATTTATAAGACAAGTCAACCTTGGGATCATCATTCGTAAAATCTGCCCGGAAAGGATGTACCCATACCGAAAGGGCATTGAAATCATAGCCGTCCGCCTTGTCGTATGGAGTCGCCAACCAATTATAGGGCTCAGTCCAGTTCGTCGACTTATAAGTCGGATAAACCGGTGCCTGTCCCGTATCCGGCAGCCTGTTCAAGACCGTTTTCTCCCATACCCGTTGGAAAACCGTTGGCTGCACCCGGTTCGCCGGAAGAGTCGTCTCATTCAAGTCGGTGAAATAGGGTACGGTAAACGAATTATTAATATTATCTTGAGTAACTGTCTCATCACTTGTCAACTCGACCTTCGGCAAAAACCAATCCCCCGAATAAACGCCTTTCAAAGGGACAGAAACCATATAATAGCGGTTCGGCTTTAACGCCAATTCCACCCAAGCCTTCTCATAAGTTAAACGATGAGTATTCACCACCTCCGTATTGGGCTCGAAATGAATATAGTGGCAACCATTCAATACGCCCGATTCCAATAACGGATAAACTTGAGCACCAGTAGGTATAATCACATCCGTACATGTCCAAGGAGAACCGTCCAACCAGTTGTCCCAATCGTTCCAATCGGTGGAAGCATTTGTTTCAGGTTCCCAAGTTGTTTCTAATGGGTGGACATTGAACATAACCTCATATTCTTTATAAGCTTCGCCTGTCGCTTTCCTCTTAAGAACAAGTTTATACCCTTGACCTGGTTCCGCATCAATCTTATAATATACATCTATCAATAAATCTTTTTCTGTAAAAGTCAAAGAACCAAGTAGTTTCTCTTTACTATTATCCGGATATTTTAAATAAACATCATACGCATCTTCTGTTTCTCCAGCATCTAACGTACACATTCCTGTCAAATGGACATAATCCCCTTTACAGATATCTTCTGTTACGGCAATATCGGTCAGCTCTCCAGGACAAGGAGTCGTATCGATACAATCAGGCAAGCCATCACCGTCAATATCACTTCTGAAGAAAAGCCCATAAAAATTCAAACCATTCAATGCTGAAGCTAATCCACCAATCGTAAACCGAATTTCATCATATGGCGATTGGGGATTCATAACAAGATAATTTTTATCCCCATAGCCAATCACATCCAAACCAACTGTTGTCCAATTTTCAAATTTTTCTCCAGTTGAGCTACCATTTTTATATGTTTCAATACTTAACGCAGACAACGCATTAACACCAGCTAAATAAGCGATATTATCCATCACCACGCCCAATTGGTGTCTATCATTTATCGTTCGTCCTAATTTGACCGAAAACCCAATTCCGGAAGCCGCATCAACTGTTTGCACAACTTGCATCGCCGTCTCATAGTCATCATCTACCAAATAAGATATATCTTTAAGTACAACCGCTACACTTGCCAACGAAAATGGCATATATGGGGTTACAGTCACTTGCATATTGTCATCAGCTGTAGTTGATACTGCCTCAGCGCAACCTGATTTCAAAGGATCGGAACAATTCTCATCAGCATCCTCTATAAATCCATAATAAATCCGTAATGAACTCAAGCCTAAATCCAAGACTCCCGACTTCCAAAGTTGGAACTCATCAAATTCCACTCCTGCCGGTACTTCCATACTATACCGAACCTTCTGTGACTTTTCCGTTCCTATCAGGCCAACTCCTACAACATTTGACTCATCAATCACTTTAGGAATATTACTGCCTTCCAAACGAACGCCATTACGATACAAACGAATTTGAAAGAATTGCAAAACATCCGCATTCAAGAATGTTGAGGTATTCTCTACAATGAAACCGATCCGACGGGGTTTATCAACCAAATCAAACGGCGTTCCATCTACCGTTTTTAAACCAATAAGCCCTAAATCATTTGCCACACTCAAACCTCCGACATAAGTCGCATAGTTATTGGTATTCGCATCCACAACTGTTTCCGCGTTTTTCATATCACTTATACTCAAAAGGCTTCCACTGCTTTCATGCAGTTCGTCAGAAATGGCATATTTGTTTTCTCCATTTTGGTTAGATACAGGCTGACCACAAGTTGTTGTCGTTGTTGTTCCATTCAGTCCTTTATGTAATGTAATAATTTCAAAACAACCATCTTCCGCAGTTGCCTTAAACTTATAATCAAAATTTGAGACAATAATATTCGTTACATCGATCGCGTTACCTTTAACACCTTCGCTTCGTGTAGTCGCTAATGATAATACAGGAAGATCCTCTTGAGAGAAAGTTCCACCATCAGGTTTAGCATCTCCAATTTTTGGAGATTCCAAAGTCCAAGTTACAGGTAAATCCGAGACTAATCGATAAGTTGTTTCGCCATTACATAAAGTTGCGGAAAGACTCGAATTAATCTCGCAATGATGATTAACTATTGGTTTCTTTTTAATAAAACCATAGTAAATACCCGCGGCTTCTCCTAAATCTACCGCCAATACACCAGCGCCAATTGTCAAACGAGCCGCATCAAAAGGAACTTTCGCGATAATGGAAGTTTTTGTTTCACCGGAAGCGGTCGCGACGCCAAGCCCCAACACGCTTGCCTTCACTGTCTCTGATTGAACCTCTTCGCCATCTTTATAAAGTTTAATTGTCGTAAAGCCTCCTAAGTTTAAATCCAGCAATCCCCCACTCGAATACTTGAATCCAACCTCCGTGCCTGCCTCGAATGTCTTATTAACACCGATCTGGATATGGCACCATTCGCCAACCGCCAGTCCCCCGGTCGACAATTTATTATCTAGGTTATCATCCAATATCGTCTCCTTCAAATCTTTCAAGCGAATCGGGGTCCAAGGATGTGAGGCACACTTGTCGTCATCAAAAGCGATCCCCTCTAAACCCATCGCTTGGGCGATCTCTGTCAATCCTGAATTTGTCAATGGATACTCTTTGGCCTTTCCCACAAAAGCGTATTTCACGCAAAACGTCGTAATTGCGGAAAGTTCAACACCTCCAAAACTCAACAGTATTTCATCAAATGGCTTATCTATTTCCGCAGAAAGCTCCATAGAGACCAAATCAGAAGATGGTAATTTTATCAACCCCAAATCAAGCCCACTTCCGGTTTGTTGAGAAACAGTCTTAGTATCTACAATTTCACCCTTATTATAAAAAGTAATCGTTGCCATTTTCAACAGGTCTAATCCCAATAAACCTGCCACATCACTTGAAGCGATACAAAAACCTGCGGAAATCGGGTTAACCGCAGATGCCTCATAGACTTTTCTTGTATTCCGCACGCTCAAGATTGGACCCAACCCCACATTCAAGGAAACCCCGGATATTGAAGCATAATTATCAATATCCTCATCAACAACCGCATCCAAATTCTCATAACTTTTCAACAAGCTCACATTCTCACCCAATCGGTTAATGATAAAGCCAGGACCGACCATTGCCTCACGTTGCGTTGAATAGTCGATCTGAGCCTGCCCTAAAACGCTATCCCCTATCGCCAACAAACACATCAGCGACAGGATTATTTTCTTTATATAGGAATTTCCCTTCATCACTTTACTTATTTAATCGTTCCGGATTGCTCCATGAATCGTGAATCACGATCTCTTCTGACAAGTCCGGCACCTGGATGTTCAATTTATACGCTTTCAAAGATGTTATTGGATCCGCTTCCGGTTTCTCCGCGTTCAAGGCTTCAAGCATTACCGCTTTCAACGCCTCAACCTCGTCCGCCGTCATCTCCAACACATCATCAAAGGGCAAAGCCGCTTCCAAATCAGGATTAATTTCTATCCCCAGGCGCTTACTCTCCTCACCTTGGGCAATCTCAATCGACTCGATCGGACGATACAACAATTGATACCATTCATTCGTGCCCTGTCCTGTCTGGGCGGCATTTTCTGGAACATCAAACGATTCTACACTCGTATTCCCATTATATAATTCAATTTTGGTACTTTTATTTCCTTCAGCAAGAGCGAAACTCACCAAATTAAACCCTTCATAAGTATAGACGCCCACCGTTGTCGTAGCATCAAAAGGAATAGAAGGCGAAACACCTTCTCCAGTTACCTGTTTAACCGTCTTATCAAAAAAGTACCGATCCACTTGCGAGCCATTACTATATGTTACTTTAGCTTTCGTTACCGTAGCGGCTGTTCCTCCTTCTGTATCCGCCAACCGCCAAGAGGCTTCCCAGCGGTTTCGCAATTCCGTGTTATGACTAACCAACGTCATCAAGACATTCTGCAAATGGGTTTGAAGGGTCGGGACCTTTCGCGGATCCGCTCCTGCAGCCGCGACATCCGTTTCCTCTCCGCGAATCGCGTCCCAAAAAGAATCATAAGCGCTACCATTTTCGCCGATCGCAGCGCTTAAATCACTCATATTGTCTATATATCCTTTCCATTGCGCTTTCTCCTTCTCTTTCTTCTCTTTCTCTTGATCTGAATCGTCATCCCCGATAACGATCGCTTCCGCTTTTTCTTGACAATAATCACCTACAAGGCTGAGCATTTTTTGGGTCCCCTCGATCACCTCCTCATGGAAATCGCTCTCCATCCCCATGTTCACCAACAGAAGAATCTGGTTATACAAATAGGTCTGGATATTTTCATCCACTGCGCAAGGATAAAGCGGGTAGTCCGTACCTAAATCTATCTTGCCTTCAGGAAAAGTGACCTTCGGCAACCTCTCAAACCACCAATCTGTTCTTGTCACCACCCGCTTCAAGACGATGGGGCAATTGACGGGCTCCTCGCGGGTGGCCGTGGTTCCGTCGATCGCCGCCGTGGCGAGGTAAAACATATTGTTATCCGCGAAAGGTTCGTCTGGTAGTTGCAGGTAAGCGGTCGAATAGGTGGTGGAGTCTTTCAAGTAACGTTCGTCCTCCCACAGGCCCCGGGCGATGTTGGCGATGAAGACGGCCCGGTATTCACCGCCCACGCTGAGCGTATCCTTCAATGCCTCACGCTGTTTCCACGACATATTCTCACGCGTCAGGGGCCATTCCTCCTTATCGCCCTCCAAGCCGGGGATCTCACGGCTTTTAACCAATGTTCCTTCGCCATTCCCATTCTCATCGGTGCTCCATAGATAGAGCAGGTAGGTCAGCGAGTTGATCCGCTCGCCCTTCGTCGCGTTGTCCTTGATGGCGCGAGTGGTCACCTCGCCCGAGTAGTCCACGACAAAATGCCCTTCTGCCAATGTGTTCCCGCCTGTCGGCTCCTCTAGAAACACCTCCCGCTCGCACGACGCGAGGCCCAAAGCCAACAGCCCCATTCCTAAATAGATGATATATCGTCTCATGATCGTTCTTCTTTAATCGTTCAGTTATTCTCCATCCCATTTGTCGTCGTCCACGTCGATGGTCGCGTCATTCCCATCATCAAACCCCGCATACCTGACCTCGAACTCATCCGGATGCATCCCGTTGAACAGGACAGTGGTGCGGACGTTTTTCCGGATGGTGATCGGCGCCTTGTCATCGTCCGCCAACTTGATGGTGATCGGATTTCCATCACCCTCTGGCCTCACCTGGACGGTCGCGTCGGTCAGCGTCCCCGGCAACAGGGCATAGGTGATGACCACTGGCTCATCCGGATCGTCGGCCGGGTCGACCTCGTATGTAAATATTATATAATCATTCTCCGGATCGGCATTCACGATGACCGAGTCCACCGCCTCATCCCGAACGAGCATCCAGTCAGCCACATCCATCAATACCAACTTAATCTCCGTCACCGGATGCTCGAACTGGTCTTTCAGCTTGCCCATATCCAGCACCAGCTCGCCCGTCTGCCGGCCCAGCACCACATCCTCGCTGGTCGGGTTCACGGCATCCACCCAGCGGTCGATCACCTTACGATAGATTGCCAAATCCTTGCCTTGTGCCTCCCGGAGATTTTTGGCCTGATAAGTCAATACCGGACTATAGTTAATGTAATAATCATTGAAATCATGTTGATTACTTACATTATCTGGATTAAACAACGAAAAACCTAATTGATCTTGTCCCGCAATATCCGGCACGCAGACAAAAGCGAACTTATACCATTGCCCATACAACCCCGTCAGTTGGTAGCTGCCACCCGTCAGGTCGACGGTCCGTGCGAGGTGCAACGCCTCGTCGTCGCCGAGCCCGACGTGCTCTTGCGCCCGTTCCGCGACGAAGAGCCGCGTCGCCTGCTCTTCGCCGATGGCACGGAGCGTCGAGCCCTCATCGCCCGAACGGGTCGCCAAATGGAAGGCGACGCTTCCATCCGTCGAGGGCAACGACGCGTCGTCGGCGCAGCCCGGCAAAAGTATCGCCAAGACCGCCAGCGCCATTAACTTATAATTGAATCCTGTTCTTCTCATCTTTCCCCTCCTTTCCATTAGTTGTTACGAGGCATAATCACCTCCTCCTCATCGCTCCAATCCTCATCATTATCCACATTCCCTCCTGTCTCGCCGGTCTGGTTGCCTCGCCAAGCGTCGTGACGGCGGGCGCAAAGCACGTTGTAATAGCGCGAACGCAAGCCGATCGCTTTCTTGCCGGTCGAGAGCGTCACATAATAGGAACGCCCCGGCGTGATACCGTCAGGGTCGGCACCCCAAGGTGATGATGTATGAAAGTTCCCGTTATCCTGGTCCCACTCAACGCAAACAGTTGTTCCATCAGGATAATAGTCCCCAACATCATCGCCATAAATATGCGCGCTCAAAGCCTGAATCTCGTTCGCGGCAGGAAGATACCAGACAATCTCATCGTAATCGATCTTGCCGTTGCCATTCCGGTCGCGGTTTTTCTGGATCGCGTAGCCCAAGGCGATATCGGAAGGAATGCCATCCGGATAAGCCGCCGCCACGTCCCACTTGTCACCGTTGAGCGCCACGTCGTAGAGGCGGCGCGTATTGGCCAAACCATCCCACTGCCCGGCGGCGATCAGGTCGTCGGTGACGAAGCTCCAGTACTTCTCGAAGCCCCACGCCATGTTCTTCTTCTCCAGGACCCGCTCCACGTAGAAGGTATCGCAAACCTCATCCCTCGTGTGGACGTCGTACTTGATATGGCAAACCACCATCTGCGCGGCGTATTGATTGACAACGATCTCTTCCCGTGCCTGGCCGCTCTCGACAATAATCTTGCCCGTGCGGATACCGCTTTTCTTGCTTATCAGCGGGTTCTCCGACGGACTGGCGTAATCCGGCACGTACTCGTCGGTATGGATGTAGATATAATTCAACCCGCCATTACCACTCAGGCGGAACTGCGCCTGCTCGGGGCTGGCCGCGTCGCCCGGCATACGGGGGATGTAGCGGGGCGAGGTGGAGATCTCCAGCCACGGCGTCTTGTCAGGATTCTCGACATAGGCAGTCCAGTCGGTCTGCGAATAGAGCAGCGCGGAGGTCACGTTGAAATGCGCGTCGAGCGTCGAGTTGTCGTAATAGACCGCCAAGTTGCCCAACGCCTCGGAATAGACACGGGTATCGTATTTCTCCATCGTGTAGATCATCACCTGATAGATGTAATGGTGGTTGCGCTTCACGTTGAAGTCCGCGTAATTGTCCTTACCTAGATAGACGTAATATTTCACGTCCGAAGCGTCGCCGTTCGCCTTCCGATAAACACCCTCGATCACCAGGAAGGAGGCGCCGGGGAAACCCTTATGCGTATCGGTATATTGACCGCTATTCACTGACGAGGAGCGATCAAAATACTTCGCCAGGATCCGCTTGTTGATCTGGCGATATTCCTCGAACAGGTCCTTGCCGGCGAAGGTCGAGCCTGGCTCGCCCTTTACACCCCGCAAGCTGGTGAGGTCGTTCCAACCGGTCCCGCCCTCTACGGTCCAATCCGTATGGGAGCCCGTCCAGTTATCGCCATCTGAGCCCGTGTTCGCATCATAATCATCATACACCGCGCCCCGCCGGTTCTCAAACTGGTAGAAAGTCGCCCCGTAGTACTGATCGATAATGCCTGTTCCCGCCGACGTGTCGTATAGCGTCTCGTAGGCGATGCGATAACCGTTCTCGGCGTTCGTACCATTATCACTATAATTGAAATACTTCTCTTCAGTACCATCCACATAATCCGTCCCGGCGTTCAGCTCCTGTTCACCCTCCCCCACATCAGCATAGCCATTCGGCAAGAGAAGACTGCCCTTTGGAGTATTGTAAAGATAAAGCCCAGTGATCGTGAATTGGTCGCCCGTCTCCTCCGGATGAAAATAGATTTTGAAATCGAACTTGGCGGCCAGGCGATAGACCTTGATCTTATAACTCTCCGAAAAATCATCAGTGGCGTTTGGCCTTAAATCCTCCTGGCCCGACATCACGAAATTGCCCTGGTAGGCCCCATCCGCTTGCGAGATGGTCAAGGATGCCTTTGCCAAGACCTCCTCCTTATAGGGCGTATCATCATCGGCTTTGATTGCTTCTTGCAATGCCTCACGTGTTGTTTTCGGCAAATTACAAAAGGCATAAACCATCTTGTCGGTGCCGGAAAGATAAAGACGAACCGATCCCTCGCCGTCGGGCGCGTCGAAATAGGCGCTCTTCGTTAATATATTTGATTTGTCGAACACCATCAACATCACGTTCTCGATGGCATTCGCCGAGGTGTCGTCGGCACGGGTATAGATCTCCGTGGCACTCTCCAGCTCGAAGCGGAAAGTGGCCATCCCCTCCGTCATGCCGCCCCCGTGGGCAAGGTCGCCATCCAAGTCGTCTTGGCAGGCGATCGCCAAGAGACAGATCAACAGGTATAAGATGCTTTTTGGTTTCATATGTTGATTATTATAAAGCTTTCAATTTTTTACACAAACGTGTATAATACTCATGCGTTCTCTTATTCAAATCATTAAGTCCACTGGACTTGTTATTAAAAAAATCTTCCCAACCGTCATCATGACCTTCCGTATGCATAATGGCCGCCCAAGTATAAAGCTTCGTTGACTCTATAGGACTTGATGTCCAATATACATTTTGACCGGATTGATCTCGCAAAAAGAATGATTCATAGCCATCAACATCTCCACCATTCCGCAAATTCCAAGCTTTGTCAAACAACCAATAGTACTCGTAAAAAGCGCCCAAATACCACTGATCATCATCAATATTTTCTATTACTCTGTCGCTCTTATCATCAACTGTATAACCAATAACATGACTTAGATATATCGCGGAATCGTCCCAGCCATAATATCTTTCAGACATCACGTTATTATAATTAATACGACCCTTAAGGTCTTTATCGTCTCTATTATATTCATAGCCAAATAACTCCCAGTCAAAAGTAGCATTAAATCCCCACGCCAAAGAAGATCGATCATAACGATTAAACCCGACATAATGATCAATCTCATCATCTTTATCGTCGCTTCTCCTTACCCCAACAATCAAGGCATTCCATTGCTCAAAATTAATAATATCTATTGTTTCTGAACCGACCATCAAACGGATATCCAATGCTCGCTTATCCTCTTCTACGGGAGTTACTGTATAATCATTATAAACCGCATAATCAGTAATGACTATTTCGACATTCACTTTGCTAGCGCTTAATTCAGAGTCACCCGGAGTATAGATTTTGTCATATTCACCTTTTTCTTTATCTTTTAAAAAATAAACACCTTCCGTCTTCGTTGTCAATGTCCATGCTGTATGAACAACCGCATTTCGTATAGTCAACGTCATAGACTGTCCGATACAATCCAATATTTGCCTTTTAAAATCAGAGGCATTATCAAAAGAGGGTTTCACCGGCACGCTCGGAAACTCCACGTCGACCAGCAGCTCTTCGTCCCACGGTTGAGGCTTGACTGTCAACTCCTTACCCAACAAGCTGGCGGGTTGGTCGCCCTCTGTTGAATCGGACTCCGGCTTGTCGCCGATATGGTAGATGTAGTTCGGGTAAATATTGTAGCTCTCGCTTCCTGAGGTACCGTCGCGCTTGGCGTTGAAAGTCGCGAGAACCTCGTCATCCTCATTCAGCAGCTCCACCTTGAGAGTCACTTCTCCATCGGTCGCCTTGGTCGGGATGACGTAGGCACCTATCAAGAGGGAGTTTTCCTTAATTATTGTTCCATCACTTAGGGTCTTTTCTTCTCTATAATAAATATCCTCTCCAGTTTTCTTGGAAAAACCTTTATCCTCAAGGGTTATAACATTGCCCAATGTCAAATAGCCATCAGCGTCCGCCGTCAAAGGCGAGTTGTCGGATTCCCCAAAATCATCCGGGATTTTAATCGTACCGTCCGTGGCTTTCTCCACCTCTTTCCGGCAAAGAGAGATTTGATTATTAGGCTTTTCACCCGTATAAAGGGCGAGGCGCAGTTTTTTAACGGGCTTCACCCCGCCCTTATTGATCGTTGTCGGGATGTCCGTCACGTAGCAGAGGATGCCCGCCACTCGCCGTTTCATCTCCACCTCGACGATATTGATATTGTCCGGTTCAAAATCGAACTCGGCCCAACCGGCGAAAAGCTCCCCTGAAAAATAATTCTCTGAGGCATAAGAGGCTTTCGCATCAGCCAATTTTTTCCCAGTAGAGAAGATGGCGGGATTCAAAGAATTTTCCTCACCTTTTAAATTATAAACCGATTTAGAGGCATCATCCAACCCCACGCAAAGCATCGTATAGCTTCCCGCCAACAAGCTTTCTGTCGCGGTTTGCGGCAAGGTAAATTCCTTTTTCTGGAAGCCATTGCCGCCCGTGCTCGGATTCCAATCCAGTTTCTCCACCGATTTGAAGGCAGCTTCATCTCCCGTTCCCTCGTAAAGCACGGCATAGACCTCAGTCACATGTTGCAGGTTGGCCTGGCTCGTCAGGTCGGTCCGCGTCTCCAAATCGCCAGTAGAAAGCCGGATCACGATGCCCCGCTCCGGCTGGTCGGCGGGAGAAAGGCTGTCGTCCGAGCAACCAGCCATCCAGAGGGCGGCCAGCGCCACGATCATATATGAGAGAAACTGTTTCATCACGATTGCTGTAGTATTTTTATGTATTCCTGTTTTAAAATAATATCCGCGACCATCTTGCTCCCCCTTCTGAAGGGGGAGCTCCCCGAAGGGGTGAGGGAGTAAAAAAGGCCCTCTTAAATCTCCGAAGGCGATCCGCCCTCGTTACCGTCGTTGCCCTCATCCGGGTCGGTTGGCACGTCGGTGTCGCCCGGTGTCTCGGTGTCGCCCGGTGTCTCGGGCTCAGGCTTGGTCGAGGTGCCGCTGCCCTGGTTCACCGTCTTGCGATAGCGCAGCACGACAGCGTTCACGTCGTCGATCACCTGCTCGAGAGCGACGCGTTTCTCGGCGTCTTTCGTCACCATCTCATTGACGGCGTAGAGGGCGTTGATCGCCTTCGCCAGCTCGTCGTACGCGTTGTCCGTGATGGGGCGTAATTGTTTCATCGTCATGCTGTAGGCGCGGCTCCGTTCCTTAGCCGACCGTTCGGTGTAGATATTGTTGAACGCCTCGTTGGCCGCCTCGATCTCATCTGCCGCGTCCGCCAGGCCAAGTGCCGCCAGCGCCGTTACGTAAGGCTCCACGCGCATCTTGGCGACCAGGTCGCTCAGGATGGCCGTCTCCGAGGCATAATCCTTACGCGTCGCGTCGCCCGCCTCCTTGAAGAGGTAAAAGGCCGTCGAGCCGTTCTTGCGGAACTCCGGGTCCGGATGGCTCTCCGCCGCGGCCTCGGCTACCCGCTTGTAGTACATGAAAAAGCCGTCGCGATAATTATCGGCCTCGGCCACGTCGGCCGTCTCCAGATAACCTTTATCAGCCTGGAAGCAGACCAGCTCATCATTGACAGCCGCCTCGAACGCCGTCCGTTGCGCCGCGAAGCCCTGCGCCTCGGCCACCTCGGTGGGCACGGCCGCCAGCACGTCGGTCATCAGTTGCGCGTGTTGCGCGTTCTTGCCGCTTTGCTTTGAGAATGTTACAATGATTTCTTTCATAATTTCTTAATGTTAATCGGTTTCTTATCAGAATTCACCTCCGGTTCCGCCCCGCCGGTTGGCATGACCCAATCGGAGCCTCCGGATTCCTTCCCGCCGCTTAACTTAGGGCGATCGAAGGCCCCTGATCCCGCCCCGCCATCCGGCCTGGACCAATCAAGGGCCTCGGATCCCTTCCCGCCGACCGGCATGAGCCAATCGGAGGCCCCGGACGACCTCCCCCCGATCCACTTGGACCGATTGGAGCCGCCGGGACCCTCCCTGCCCTCATCAGGCAGGGCGAGAGAGTGGGTTGAAGTATATTAAAATTATTCGATTTCCATATCGTGGATGAACTCCCAGTTGTCGTTGATCTTGATTGTCAACTCCTGGTCCTTATCCAGAGGCTGTGGTTTATCAGGATCCTCTCCTGGATTATTGGGATCATCTCCAGCGCCACGCTTACCAATTTGATACAAATGGTTGCGATAAACATTGTAAACATAACTATCATCCCCTAATTCCGGTTTCAAGGACAAATCATCCAATTTCACATTCCATGCCTTTGTCACGACACCCACGGAATCCAACAACTGCAACTCAAACGTATTGTCCTTAATGCCAGTCTTACGATCGAACGGAATAACAAATTCACCACCCAACACAGCTCCATCCGCCACAATCGGTGTATTATTTGTTCCCTTAATCGCGTTATGCCATTGAGATTCATTCAGCAAATTATAACCATTATCGGTCACGTCAGCAGTCATAGCCTCTGATGTCCAGAAACGATCACCATCTGGATCACTGCCCTTAAACCACTTCGTCAAATCAATCTGATAAACGGTATAAGCGTCCTCGCCTGACGCAAACTTAGCGTCAGCAGTAGAAGAAGGAGCAAAACCATTTACGATATTCTCAATGTCCTCTGCATTGTTCTGAGCGTCATCATGCTGCTTAGATAATTGGATAGCCAAATCCACTTGCGTATTACGGGCGGAAGAAACCAAACGAATAGCCGCTGTAGAAGCATGACGCAACTCATTTTTACCAATACCTCCATCATTTTTTGCCACCCAAGCCGGGATACGGTTAAAATAGCCTAATACACCAGCAACCTGACGTTTCAACAAGACTTTAGCCTGGAATCCACCATCCAACGACAACTCTACCGGATCAGATGTTCCTGAGAAAATCTCGCTAACGACTTTTTCATTATTTGAATAGTCCTCACTTCCTAAAGCATAAGTCACCGCATCCGTCACGATAAAGCCCTTACCAGGAGTCGTTTGCGCAGCCCATTCATTACCTTTCTGAAAATCTGAACTTGCTCCAAAAGTTAAAGCAGATAAACTTTTACCTGATTTAAACGTGAATGGAGCCGGAGCCGGAGTCGTACTGTCCTCATCCTGGCCAACAGCGATAATGGTATAAGTTTTATCTTTTGACAATTTTTTATCACTAGGCAACTTATAAGTATACTCACGACCATAATTATAATCCGTCGACGTATTGTTCCAATTCGGGATATCAATAACATCGTGCAACTTCATAGGCCCATCCGTTGTTCCTTCCGTCAATTCAAAAATGAACAACTTTACATGAGTTACCAATTCAGCGCCTTTAGGGTCTGTCGAGTATAAAGGCCGCGATTTGGTTGAGAGCACATCCGTATTCTGGACATCCAACACGATCACCTGCTCGCCAGTCGCGATCTCCTCACCCGGTTGGTTCGGGCTGATGGGATCATCCTCATTGCTACATGATGCCAGGGCGAACAAGCCGAACGCCGCGGCGGCACCTAAAAAATAATTTTTCTTCATTACGTTAAAAAATTAAGTTAAACAAAAAACTAATAACTATTTATCTATTAATCGATTTCCATTGAATGCAGACCTTCCCAATTATCATTAATCAGGATATAGACCTTAAACTTGCTGTTTCCCGGATCGGGTTCGGGATCGGGTTCGGGATCGGGCACCGGATCGGGATCAGGATCCGGGTCTGGATCCGGATCGGGGTCAGGATCAGGATCTGGATCGGGATCAGGGTCCGGGTCAGGGTCCACCTCGCCTCCCCGCTCGTAGATGTAGCGCAAGATCGTCAGCTCGTTGCGCCGCATGGTGATGCGGATGTCCTCCGGCACGATCCAATTGACCGCGTTGTTGGCGGGGGGGGCGCCCCGGCCCTAAAAGTCGATATGCAGGTTCGAGGCGTCGATATCGGTCGATGGGCAGAGTAACGTCTTGGTCAGGATATCGTTACGCTTGGTCCAAAGCGTATCGGTATTCACATGAATCGCCTTGCTGTAATTAAAATCGTGCGTCACGTAGGCATAGACATTCGAGATTTGCTTTTTCGAAAAATTGATATTGTCCGGCAGGTTCTCCGCCAGGATAATCAATTTTCCTTTGACACGTTCGAGCTCGATGAGGTGCTCGAAATTCATCTCGTCGTAGCGCAACGTGTCGCTCTTCAGGTAAACATCGTTGCCCTCGGCGTTGTAGAGGTGCAGGTCGGAGGCGGATGGGTTGTCACCCAAAGGGCGCTCGCTCCGCATATTTCCCCAAACGGTCAGGACGTAGGTGCCGAAGGGCAGGTCTTGCGGAAAAGAGACCGGGATCTCGCGATCGCCACTGGTGACGGTGAAGAGCGTTTGCTCGTTGACGAGCGCGCCCGTCGCCGCGTCGGTCAAGGCGTAATAGAGCGTCGAGACATACTCCTTGAAGGGCAGGTCGTCGGCCTTACGCGTCTCCATCCCGAAATGCTCCGCCCCGTCGATGTTGAAATAGTTCTTATCTTTCACACCGATCCGCACTTGCAGGGGCGGACACTCCGCGATCTCGTCGCGAATGCATCCGGCAAGCGCCGCACAAAGGGGCAACATCATGATATATGTTAAATACCGTCTCATTCCTTTGTCATTAAGCGTTTCACCAAGCGGGCGTTCGGGTCGTCGAACGGCTCGAGCAAGCGCGCGGCCTCCGCCGTCTCGCGGCGCAGGGCCTTCAGGAGCCCCAAATTATAGCGCGCCTCGGGCAAGTCGCCGGCCGCCCGTTCGAGCAAAGTCTCCGCCTCTGTCTCGTCGCCTCGCTCAATCAGCATCAAGGCCAGATTATTAGCGGCAACAGCCGACCCGGGGAAAAGGCGCAGGGCCGTGCGATAGACCGCCTCGCGTTCCGCGTCGCTGTCGACCAGCGTCGATACACGCAACAACTCCGCCTCGTTGAAAGCATCGGGACGGGTCTCGTAGAGCGCCCGCATCTCGCTGTCCGACGTGAAGCTGCGGATCGTATAAGAATAGCGGTACTCCACGACACGGTCGCCCGCCAAATAGTTCTCACGGATATTGTCCCAAGCCGGCAAACGACGGATGTAGCGCTCCTGCGTATCCTCGGGCGCGTCGGCATGGCGATCGAGCACCTCCGCGAGCGCCTCAGCATCCGGGTCATTGGCGGCACGCATCGCCTCCAAGACCGGCTCCCAGCCCTCAGGACGCGAGTCGACCGCGATCTTCCGCCCCGTGGCGGCATCGATGCCCAACCGGCCGACGAGCCAGCTTTTGGCGGCCTCGGCCCGGTTGTAGGCCAATGTCGTATTGAGCTTCAGGGGGCCATCCGCCGAGGCGATACCGATGATCGACAGGCGGTCGAGCGTAGCGAGCGAGTCGGTAAGCACCGGCCGGAGCGCCTGGAGCATCTTCTCCATCTCGGCCCGGTTATCGCCCAACGCGGGGTCGATGTCGTAGCGGTTGATGGCAAAGGCGAAATGAGCCTTGCCCTCGCCGTCGCGTCGCTTCTCGCGAACGACAAACTCCGGCTCCACCATGCGCCATGTCTTGGCCAGTCCGCTAAGCGGATCGGCGATCTCGGCCAACACGATGGTATCGATACCGGCGCACTCGCCACAACCATCAGCCGTGACCACGGCACTGAGCTGGGCCTCCGTCATTCCCTCGGGCAATTGGACGGTCGCCTGATAAGGCACTTCCAGGGCCTTATCGGTCTCCTCCACCAGACGAGCCTGTCCTCGATAGGGGTCCTCATAGCCCTCGAGCCGCTCGCGACGATATTTCTTCTTGGCATAGATGGGCGCGTCGAGCACAATTGGCTCATACTCGGCCAGCAGGGAGTCGCCCACGGTCAGCCTTGGCACGATCACGAGCCGCTGCCGCTCCGCAAGGTATCCCGCCGGGACATGGAACGTCACGTCGAGCGGAACCTCCCAGCGACTGTCGGGCACGAGCTCGGCAACCGTAGGACCGACCGTGACGCGTGTCGCGGCCTGCCGTGTGGCGCATCCCGCGAGCCCGCACGCCAGGCAGATCATCAGCCCTTCTCGCCACTTCCGATATGTCTTGTCATTTCCCATAAACCAGCATACTTTTTCGATCAGAAAATATAGACTAACGAAACGGCCGCCTGGGTCGGGCCGAAATAGTTCTTGTGCTTGTCCTCGTGGCACTTCTCGCAATAGATCCGGTCGCTCTCCTTATACCATATATAAGCGTAGCCCAAGCCAATGGCGGCCTCCAGGTTCCAATGGGGCGAGAGGATCCAGTTGTAGCCATACGAGAGCCCTCCCCCGGCCAGATAGCCGTCGTAGCGTTTCTCCTTGAAACCGCCAAAGAACTGGGCACCATGCAAGTGCAGGCCGACGAAATGGCCCTCGAACTTTTCGCAAAACCAATATTTCACCTCCGGCTGCACGAACCAGAAGCGCATCTTCTTGTCATCCTTAAAGGTCCAGGGATTGTAGGCGACAGGCAGGTCGATCGTCACCTTCGGGCTGGCCGCGAATTCCACGCCAAGATTCGGCGTCGTCGTAAGCCAATACAATGTGTTTGTCTTCAAGGCCACGTCTTGCGCGTTCACGTAATTAATCGCCAATCCAATGACGATCGAAAGTATCGTTAATCTCTTTATCATTATAAATCCCTTACTTCGCCAATAGCAGAGTGGTTCGTTAGAATATTTCTTTTTTCAACACCGCGAATTTAAAGGGATTACGGAACGTGCTTTTTACGAAAAAACAACAAAAAATTTCAAATTTCAGACATCCGGCGGCATCTTTCCCGAAAGGAAACTCGCCCGCAACTGTTTTGGTGTTTTCCCAAAATGCCGCTTGCAGAAGGTGGTCAGGTAGGCCGGCGACGAGAAACGGAATTCCAGGGCGATTTCCGCGAACGTTTTCCGGGTCAACTGAATCTCTCTCAAGAGGTCCTCGGCCCGCCGTTTCTCCAGCCACCGGGCCGCCGTCTCGCCAAACGCCTTCTTAAAATGGCGGTTGAACGTCACCAACGAGAGATGCGCCATATCGGCCAGCTCATTGACATCATTTGCCTTCTTATAATGATTCAATACAAAGCTATTAATATCCCAATTCGTGCTTAAAACCGGGTAGAAAAAACGAGCCAGATCCTCTTTTGTATAATATCCTCTAAACATGAGCATCAATTCCTCACATTTCGACCGATGAAAATGAATACAGCCCAAACCATCATCCAAACATCGTATCAGCAAAGAAACAAACTCAGACAAACGCTCACAAATAGGTAACACATCAAATTTATATTTCCATGTATCCAAATCTATAAACTCCGTTAATGATTCAAATGAGTAACGATTACACAAATGACCTTCTATATTAAAAATACAACGCAATAATAATGAGTCTTCCAACGCAACGCCAGAAATTTTCATTCCGCTGGGAATCAAAAGAATGCAACTAGAATTAATCACACAATTTAAAAAAGAGCCACAATTTGCCAAAATCCGCCCTTCCAGAACAAAAACAATTGCGGTATAATCCATTATCTTATTCGGTAAGTCCTCATCCTTACGAAAACGATAAACCTCAAAAATTGCTCGTCCTGGACTGGCGTATTCTTTACAAAGGCTGTGTTCTTTCCGATATAGTATGCTCATATCAAAAAACGTCGTTTATTTTCGACAGAAGCAAAATCTATAACGGCCCATCGCCAGGATATCTATCGCCCTGAACATAAGGCGATAGGATCATAATATTTGAGTAGGGGATAATTTGACAATTTAAGGGAAAACACTATTTTTGAGGAGAAAATAAACGACCCTTTTTTTCCGACAAGCCTAATCGACGCTTAACATCTAATAATCAATCTATTCAAATATACATGCGTAAAATGTTTTGGGGAGGTACAGAAGCCACGCCATATTCATGGTTATTCATCGCGATTGTTGAAAAATCAAAAAACAGAATCGGTGTTTCCTGTTATAAAAGCAAAGTGGGGAGAAACTGCCAGACAGCTCTCCCCACTCCCGAATAATTTCTTATATCCTGATTACTTACGGATACCCAACTCTTTGATGATCGCACGATATCTCTCGATGTCCACGCGAACCAAATAATCCAACAAGCGACGACGCTTACCAACCAACATCTTCAACGAACGCTCTGTCGCGAAGTCCTTGTGGTTCTTCTTCAAGTGCTCAGTCAAGTGGCTGATACGATAAGTAAACAACGCGATCTGGCTCTCAGCTGAACCCGTGTTAGAAGCGGACTTGCCATACTTCTCAAAAATCTCTTTTTTCTTTTCTGAATCCAAGTACATGATTCTTTGCTACTTTAATAAATTAATACTATGTTATCTAAGCGTCCGCGAATTTAGCTATTTTTTTTGATTCACAAGCCCTTTCCCCATTTTTTTAATCCCCGCTTAATAAGAGTCTCCCAAAAAAATCGTATTTTCGCGCCATAATTCAGTTAGTCTTCAATGCAAAAGATTAGAAACATCGCGATTATCGCGCACGTAGACCACGGCAAAACGACGCTCGTGGACAAAATGTTATTAGCCGGAAAGCTTTTCCGCGAGGGACAGGCCGAGCCGGATCAGTTTTTAGACAGTAACGACTTGGAGCGTGAACGTGGTATCACAATCCTTGCCAAGAACGTATCCATCAACTACAAGGGGTACAAGATCAACATTATCGACACGCCGGGGCACGCCGATTTCGGTGGCGAGGTTGAGCGCGTGTTGAATATGGCGGATGGTTGCCTCCTGCTGGTCGACGCTTTCGAGGGCCCGATGCCACAAACCCGCTTCGTGTTGCAAAAGGCTATCCAGATCGGCTTGAAACCGATCGTGGTAATCAACAAGGTTGATAAACCGAACTGCCGCCCGTCGGAGGTACAGGAGATGGTATTTGATCTGATGTTCAGCCTCGACGCAAGCGAGGAGCAGCTCGATTTCCCGACGATCTACGGATCCGCCAAGCAGGGTTGGATGTCGAACGACTGGCAGAAGCCGACAAACGACATCACGGCATTGCTCGACGCTATTATCGAGTACATCCCGGAGCCTAAAGTACTGGAAGGTCCCGCACAAATGCTGATCACCTCTTTGGATTATTCTAAATATGTAGGACGTATCGCCGTGGGCCGTGTACACCGGGGCGAGTTACGCGAAGGACAAGACATCATGCTCTGCAAGCGCGACGGCTCGATGGTCCGCTCAAAGATCAAGGAGCTGGACGTATTCGAGGGATTGGGTCGCACCAAGACAGACGTGGTGAAATCTGGTGATATCTGCGCCGTGATTGGCGTTGAGGGCTTCGAGATCGGTGAGACCATCGCCGACGCGAACGAGCCAGAAGCGATGCCAACCATCGCGATCGATGAGCCGACCATGTCTATGTTGTTCACGATCAACAACTCTCCGTTCTTTGGAAAAGATGGTAAGTACGTCACTTCCCGTCACATCTACGATCGCTTGATGCGAGAGCTGGACAAGAACCTGGCTTTGCGCGTAAAACCGACCGACTCGGCCGACTCATGGTTGGTCTATGGCCGTGGCGTGTTGCATCTCTCCGTCCTGATCGAGACCATGCGTCGCGAAGGTTATGAGTTGCAAGTCGGACAGCCTCAGGTTATCATCAAGGAGATCGACGGTGTAAAATGCGAACCGGTAGAGCAACTGACTATCAATTTGCCAGAAGAGTGCTCGAGCCGAATCATCGATATGGTCACCAAACGTAAAGGCGAGATGACCATGATGGAAAGCAAGAACGGCCGTATGCACCTGGAATTCACGATCCCGTCGCGTGGTATCATCGGATTGAACAACGCCGCGTTGACCGCCTCTGCCGGAGAGGCCATCATCGCCCACCGTTTTCTGGAATACCAGCCGTGGAAAGGCGACATCGAGCGCCGTACCAACGGTTCGATCATCGCCATGGAGACCGGACAGGCTTTCGCTTACGCATTGAACAACCTGCAATCTCGTGGCCGCTTCTTCATCTCACCGGGTGAGGAGGTTTACGCCGGACAGGTTGTCGGTGAGCACACAAAAGACAACGACCTGGTTGTAAACGTTACCAAATCAAAGAAGCTGACCAACATGCGTGCTTCCGGATCAGACGAGAAGGTATCTTTGGCTCCTCCTGTTGTATTCAGCCTTGAGGACGCCCTGGAGTACATCAAGAACGACGAGTACGTAGAGGTTACTCCGAATTATATGCGCCTGCGCAAAATCATCCTTGATGAGACGGAGCGCAAACGGGCGAATAAATCATAGGATAGCTTTTGAATATGGCATTCAAGGTGCGGATAAGCATAGATTTCTATATTGGAATCATGTTTATTCGCACTCTTTTTTATCCTCATTACAAATAAGATCCAATTCCTTTTCTATTTCTTCAATAGTCGGCAAACTTCCCCGATAATCTTTAGGCAAAGCCTGTCCCAATTCGTAATCAGAGATACCTATCGGCTTTTGAATATCCCGAAGGGCATATTCCGCCTTAATACGATCCTTAGCCTTACAAAGCAAAAGTCCAATAGTACGATTATCCCCTTCTCGACATAGCAAATCATCAACTGCAGAACAGTAAAAATTAAGTTTACCAATATATTCAGGCCTAAATTCAGTATCTTTCAGTTCTATCACCATATAACGATGAAGGAAAGCATTATACATTAACATGTCAAGATAATAATCATCTCCTGAAACCTTCAAATGATATTGCCTACCCATAAAAGCAAATCCCGCACCAAGCTCAACTAAAAATTTTTCGACATGCGTTACAAGCCCAAGTTCCACATCCCTTTCATTATACTGATCTGTAAAAGTTAACATGTCAAATATATAAGGATCTTTAAGCAACGATTTCACCTCTCTTGCCTCCACTTCCGGTAAAGTCTCTGAAAAATTATTAGCTAATGCTCCATGTTTACCATAATTGTCAAGCTTTATAGACTCTATTAAATAATCTTTAGTCCAATGCCCTGTTATACATTGGACCATATACCAATATCTAGCACGTATATCTTTAACTTTCTGAAGGAGTATAAGATTATGAGTCCAACCCAAATGCTTGATTGGCAAGATGAAATTATATTCATCCAATTGCGAAACTGCCGGTTTCGCAATTGTGTTCACCTCAACAGATGTTTTCACTCCTGTCAACTCTTTATTATACGCATTATAGAATTGAACCATATATTGCATATTCCGCACGGTAAACCCCTTAATAACTGGATATGCGTTCTTCAAATCAATGGATAGACGTTCGAGGGTTTTCTTTCCCCATCCATCGATATCCTGGCTTTTTTGAAGTAATTCTCCAATATCCCAATACATGCGTAACATTTCCTCATTTGCCGCATAAATAGAACGCTGCTGCGCAAGCTGGACTCTATACTTAATTTGGTGAAGCAAAACGGTATAACCGCAAAATTCATTTATGTTGCTTTGATCTGACAAAGTTCTCTTATCCATGAAGCATTAAATATTTTGGTTTGGTTAATAAATCTCAGATAATAAGGACTATATTCCAAATTCACGTTAAGGTTTATCCTTACAATTTACACATACGTACATGTGAGCCATCACGAACGGATGTGTAAGCCGACACTTACGAATGTATCGGGCGACGCATACGTTCACGTCGCCCTACACATACGTATGTCTTTAAACGTCCTTTTCCTCACCGGCAAATTCCATCAAATAAGCCTTGATAAAATCATCAATCTTACCATCCATCACCCCATTTACGTCGGAAGTCTGGTAATTCGTACGATGATCCTTTACCCGGCGATCGTCGAAGACATAACTACGGATTTGCGATCCCCACTCGATCTTCTTCTTACCCGCCTCAATCTTCGCCTGCTCGGCCATACGATGCTTCAACTCCTTATCATACAAGATAGAACGCAATTGCCGCATCGCGTTCTCACGGTTTTTGGGCTGGTCGCGCGTCTCGGTATTCTCGATCAGGATCTCCTCCTCCTCACCGGTATAAGGATCCTTAAACTGATAACGCAAGCGAACGCCAGACTCGACCTTATTGACGTTCTGGCCACCGGCTCCACCGGAACGGAACGTATCCCACGAGATCGCTGCCGGATCGACCGTCACCTCAATCGTATCGTCGACCAACGGCGTAACAAACACTGATGCGAACGAAGTCATTCGCTTACCCTGCGCATTATAAGGCGAAACACGCACCAGGCGATGCACGCCGTTCTCACTCTTCAGATAACCATACGCATAATCACCCTCGATATTGATCGTTACGCTCTTGATACCAGCCTCATCACCCTCCTGAAGGTTCGCGATCGAGATTTTATAACCATTATTCTCGGCCCAACGCATATACATACGCATCAGCATAGAAGCCCAATCCTGGCTTTCCGTACCGCCCGCACCGGAATTGATCTTAAGTACGCAACTCATCTGGTCCGCCTCATCGCGCAACATATTGCGGAACTCCAGCTCCTCAATCAAGTGGAGCGCCTTTTCGTAGGCCTTATCAACCTCTTCCTCGCTGACAATCTGCTCTTTCACATATTCGTAAGCCAGCTCCAATTCCTCGGCCGCTGCCTTCACCTCATGATAAAGCTCGATCCATTTCTTCAGCTCCTTCACCTTCTTCATTTGCGCCTCAGCCCGTTTGGCATCTTCCCAAAAGCCGGGATCCTGCGTGCGCAATTCTTCCTCTTCCAGTTGGATGGTCTTACCATCGATGTCAAAGATACCTCCTCAGCGCATCCTCGCGCTCCAACACATTGTGTAGTTGGTCTGATGTTATCATTCTAAATCTAGTTTTTAAATGTATATATTAATATAGGTATAGAATCATTCCTTATACATCGCCTCTATCTGCTCCGCGTATTTCTCGGCGATCACCCGGCGACGCAGCTTCAACGTATCGGTCAGCTCCTTGCCTTCCATCGTAAAAGGCTCAACCAGCAACGTAATGCGCTTGATCTTCTCGAAAGGTGCCAGATTTTTCTGGCAAACCTCAATCCGGGCCTCAAACATACGAATAATATCCGGATTGGAAACCATCTCCTCACGAGAATTGAAACTTAAGCCCTTTCGCGCTACATACTCCTCGAGCACTTGGAAATTAGGCACAATCAAGGCACTGACAAACTTACGCTGATCAGCGATCACGGCAATCTGCTCGATATAACGATCGCTTCCTACCAGACCCTCAATTGCTTGCGGGGCGATATACTTACCATTAGAGGTTTTATAAAGATCCTTGATCCGCTCCGTGAAATAGAGTACACCATCCTCAATACGTCCGGCGTCGCCCGTCCGGAAGAAACCATCTTCCGTAAACGACTTCTCATTCTCATCCGGTCGTTTGTAGTATCCCTTAGTCACCGTCTTTCCTTTTACCAAAATCTCACTGTTCGAAGGATCGATCTTAACCTCCAATCCCGGCATAATCGTTCCGATAGAACCGATCACGAATCCTTCCGAAGGATAGAAACTGACAGTTGCCGTCGTCTCGCTCAATCCATAGCCATAAATTATAGGGATATTAACTGATTGGAGAAACTCATTGATGTGATCCGCCAAAGGCGCCCCAGCCACCGGAAAGAAACGACCCCGATCCAAGCCAATCGCCTTTTTCAACATCATGAAAATCGTCTTATCGTAAAACAGGAACTTGGATTTCAAAGCCCTTGGGGGCTCAATCCCCTTATTCTTATATTCAAGATTATAAATCCTTCCTGTCTCGATCGCGTTCATGAATATTTTCTGCATGCACCTCGGGAAAGAATGGATCTTGTCGTGCACACCCGCATAAACCTTCTCCCAAAAACGAGGCACGTTACACATCAACGTCGGCCGTACCTGCGGCAATGTCTCCGTTATCCGTTTCGGATCCTGGTTAATCGCTACCGTCACGCCCTTATGCAGGCAATAACAAACCCAAGCCTTCTCGAAAATATGGGTCAAAGGCAAAAAACACATGGAAAGATCCTTATCCGAAACCATCGTCAGGCGGATATCGTGGATACGCATCGCCTCCAGATAGTTGTAATGATAAAGCATCACGCCTTTAGAAGTACCGGTTGTACCTGAAGTATAAATAATCGTCGCCAGGTCATCGACACTCGCCTCCTTAATCCGGATATTGACGATCGACTCAGCGTTAGCGCAATCGCCCAAACGCAAGAAATCCTCAAAGAAAATAGAGGTCTTGTCCTCCGGGTTTAATTTTACCTTGGGGTCAAAAATGACAATACGTTTCAACATATCGCACTTTTTCTGGACCTTGAAAGCATTATTATACTGAAGTTGCTCACCAACAAAAAGCGTATGGATCTCCGCATCATTGATGATATACTCGATTTGTTCCGGCGAATTGGTCGCATACATCGGAACGGAGACGACCCGATTGGCATAAGCGCCAAAATCAGTATAAAGGCATTGAGGCATATTTTGAGAATAAACACCGATATTCTCATGCGGCTCTATCCCAAACTCAGCGATCGCCTTGGCCGTAAGCATGACCTTGTTCGAAAAATCCCTCCAGGAAACCTTTGTCCATTTCTCGCTTGTTGGATCAACATATTTCAAGGCCGTACGAACGCCATATTTCTCCGCTTGGCGATGAATTAATTCTGCAAAATGGTAGTAAACCATGATCATTTGTTTTAAATTCTTTACAAATGTATTTATTTATTTCTGAATGAACACTCTAATATTCAAAAAACACGATAATTCATTGATTTTTGAAGAGAATGGGAAGAATTACATAAAGATTATGCCGTTAAATATACATAAAATATAGTAGTTTGCATTGCATGGTACAGTAGCATCGCATATATTTGCAATATCACAGTAAAAGAGAACAACATGAATGCGGAAAACGTAAAATCTCAAATGAGAAAAGGCATCCTGGAATATTGCATCCTCTTGCTTCTCAAGAAGGAGCCGGCATATACGTCGGACATTATCCAAAAATTACAGGAAGCCAAACTTATCGTCGTTGAAGGTACGTTATACCCATTGTTAACTCGTCTAAAAAATGGAGGACTATTAGGTTATCAGTGGGTAGAATCCACTCAAGGGCCTCCACGTAAGTATTACAGTCTGACAGAACAAGGCGAAGCGTTCCTATTGGAACTGGAAAACTCGTGGCAAGAGCTCAATGATACTATTAATCACATCAAGAATAACAACTAAACAGGAATAAAGATGAAAAAAACACTGACAGTCAATTTAGGTGGAACGGTTTTTCACATAGATGAGGACGCTTACCAACTACTAGACAAATACCTGTCCAACCTCCGCATCCATTTCAGGCAAGAAGAAGGATCAGACGAGATCATGGACGATTTCGAGATGCGTATCTCCGAACTGCTGAACGAGCGTGTCCGGCTAGGATATGAGGTGATCACAATAAACGAAGTCGAAGAGGTCATCCGACGGATGGGCAAACCCGAGGAGATCTTCGCCGACGAGAAACACGAGGAATACCAAGAACAGGAAAATAATCACGAAAAAGGCACTGCACAAGCCAAAAAACGGCTGATGCGTGACCCCGACAACCGGATATTAGGCGGTGTAGCTGGCGGTTTTGCGGCCTATATGGATTGGGATCCAACACTCGTCCGGATCGGCCTGTTCTTATTGATGTTTTTCTATGGCATCATGATTCCGATCTACTTCCTGCTCTGGATCATTGTTCCTCTGGCTAAGACAGCTACCGACAAGCTGGAGATGCGTGGCGAAAATATCACCGTCGAGAATATCGGCAAAACCGTAACAGACGGTTTCGAGCGAGTCAGCAACAATATCAACGATTACGTCAAATCCGGACAACCACGTACGTTTCTTCAAAAAGCGGCCGACCTTTTCGTGGTCATTATCGGATTCCTACTGAAATTCATCATTATCCTGGCGGGAATCGTCCTGCTCCCACCATTGGCGTTCGTTGTTTTTATCCTGATTGTTGTCCTGTTCGCCTTGATAACCGGTGGAGCCGGCATTCTATATCACCTGTCGCCTTTCGGCATGGACCTTTACAACGGTGTGCCTACGCCAATGGTCATCATGGGATGTATCGGAACAATCTTACTGATCGGTATTCCCGTATTCTCATTGGCTTATGCGATCTGTGCTCACCTATTCAAATGGTCGCCACTTTCCACACCTGTTAAATGGGTATTGATCGTTTTATGGATTATCTCACTGATCTTGTGTGGAATCTATGTAAATCATACTGGCATGCTTTGGGACTGGCAAAATTATTGGCAAGGCAACCATTATTGGAATAACAATTTTATTTGGGCACCTTAAGCAAAAATTAGAAACATAAAAAAAGGCACGTCTGGGAGTAAACAAACACTCCCGACGTGCCTTTCTATTTATATCTATTCCATCACCAATTCATAATCCATGCCATCATATTCGGCGATAAAAACAAAAAGAGCCGGTCTTCTCAGAGGGGCTCTTTTCTAAGGTTAACAAATTTATGAGTAAAAACCACTAATTAATTCTGTCTTAAAATATTTCTACCTGTTCCCTTTCAAGAACAAGTATTTGCGCAAATATAAACCTATTTTAGCGAATACGAAAACAAAAAAATGTTTTATTCGAACTTCGCACGGATTTTTCCAGCGATTTCCGCCAGCTCCTCTTGTGAGAGACTTAACTTATCGCCGCCAAAATACATATCAGACTCTTTCGTAATCGGAATCAAATGGATATGCGCATGAGGTACTTCCAACCCCATCACCGCAATACCTACACGCTTGCACTCAATTGCCGCCTCTTGCGCTTTAGCGACACGCTTGGCAAATGCCATCATACGACCCAACATCTCATCCTCCAAGTCAAAAATATAATCCACCTCACGCTTAGGGATAACCAACGTGTGCCCAACCGCTACCGGATTAATATCGAGGAACGCAAAAAATTCCTCATTCTCCGCAATCTTATGACAAGGGATCTCTCCTGCCACGATTCGACTAAATATCGTTGCCATAACTGTATCTCCTACTTAATTAAAGTGATATCTCCATAATCTCGAATGTCATCACGCCCGAAGGAACACGAATCTCAGCGATATCGCCAACCTTCTTGCCCAGCAAACCTTGGGCAATCGGCGTACTGATCGCTATTTTACCCTCCTTGATGTTTGCCTCGGAATCAGATACCAATGTATAGGTCATCACCATATTATTCTTGACATTCTTGATCTTTACCTTATTCAGGATCTGGACCTCATCAGTCTTCACCCGACTCTCGTCTATCAAGCGCGCGTTCGAGATCAGTCCCTTCAACTGGGCCAATTTCGCCTCCATAATGCCTTGAGCTTCTTTAGCCGCATCATACTCCGCGTTCTCAGACAAGTCGCCCTTATCGCGAGCCTCCGCAATCTGAGCTGAAATCTCCGGACGTTTTACCGTCTCCAAATAATTGATCTCGGCTAAGATCTTATCATAGCCTTCCTTAGTCATATAACTAACTGCCATACGTACCTCCTTAAAATATGAGATGATTTGTTTATTTTATTTTCTTTCTCGATTGTACATAAAAAAAGAATCCCAGCCAAAAGGTTTGACTGGAACTCCCTAACTATGTATCGCGAATTTATAAGTTCTTTTTAGAATAAAAGGCCTACCCCTATCTGTTATATAACATGTACGGCATCAACGACAGAATTCTCTAATCATAAAGCCGCACGAATAGAACCATCCAATTCCTTCAAGTCGCCGATCCTTTTCACCAGATTTCCTTTTTTATCCAATATGAAAATAGCAGGCAACTGCTTGACATTATACAATCCTGCGATTTGCGAATAGACCGACTGCGGGTCGCGCACACAAACCCAAGGTAAATTAGATGCGGCATTTTTCCAGAAATGCAAGTCGCTATCCAATGATATCTGATAAATCTCAAAACCCTTATCACGATATTTGTCATACAATTCCCTGAAATCCATATTCAAGGCAGGCGACCATTCCGACATATAAGCGGTAAAATTCACCAAGACGGTCTTTCCCTTCGCAACAGAGGAAAGACTAACTGTCTCGCCACGCAGATTTGGCAATTGAATATCCACATAGCCCACCTCATTCTTAGCGACCGTTGACACGGCAGGCGCCTGCTCACGTTGCTGTTGCGCACGAATCACCTTAATGGATTGCAGGGCTAAATTATAAAGATGCTTTGAACGCGGACTTTCCGGATAAAAATGGTCATAACTCGTAGCAACCGCACCATAGGCTTTCGAATCCTCCTTATCATAAAGATCAAAGAAAAGCAATCCATCAATCTGCTGGAAAAGCGCAAAATAAGCGGCCGTCGACATTGGAGCGGAATAGATATACTTACGAGCGATTGCCTTATAAGCCTCGGAAGCCGCCAAGACTTCACGCTGATAAGCCGTATCAGCTATCTGCTCTTTCTCATGCGCACGACGCAAACGCTGAATTGCTTGATTCGCATCAAGTTGCGCCAACGTAATCTCCTTAATCGCCTTACAGTTTTCAGATCCTTCAACTATATAAGAGGTCGCAAATGTATTTGCGTCAGCCATAAACTTAATGGTCTCCGTCGAATCAACCGCAAAATTGATCAGTTGGTCATTCAATCTCAACCGATAAAAATCCGGATATGCCGGACGTTTTACCTCAAACTCAAATTTGCCCACGGGCGTCAACTTCACGGAATCCAGCACCTCGAAAGACGAAACGCCGACATTCTCAAGATACATGACCTGCTCATTAGCTCCCGTAACCACACCCTCAACCGTAAACTTATCCTTCTGTCCGCAAGAGAAGAACAAGACAGCCATCAAGGCTTGGCAAACCGCTAATAATGTAGTACGCATTTGTTTCATCCTGTTATTTCCTGAATAATGTGTTTAGAGGTTGCAAATATACATTATTTCACAATTATTCCGCCAAGAAATTTTCATTCTGACGCTTTTTTTTCAAAAAAAGAGGTCTGTACCAGTTATTTCTTTTCTTTTCATACATTTAGCCCACAAACTTTCACTACATTTGCACGAGTTTTACAGATTGAAAAAATATACATAAATGATGCTTAATCCGATTAACAAGACGATCGAGTTGGGTGATGGAAGAACCATTACCATCGAGACTGGGAAATTGGCTAAACAAGCCGACGGCGCCGTCACCGTTCGTATGAACAATACGATATTGCTGGCGACCGTCTGCGCCGCGAAAGACGCGAACCCAGGTGTTGATTTCATGCCGTTGCAAGTAGAATACAAGGAAAAATATTCCGCCTGTGGCCGCTTCCCTGGAGGCTTCACAAAGAGAGAGGGAAAGGCTTCCGACTATGAGATCTTGACAGCACGATTGGTTGACCGTGCACTCCGTCCGCTTTTCCCGGACAATTATCATGCGGAAGTTTACGTAAATATCATTTTGTTCTCCGCTGACGGCGAGGATATGCCTGACGCTTTAGCCGGTTTGGCTGCTTCTGCGGCTTTGGCCGTTTCTGACATTCCTTTCAACGGTCCGATCTCGGAAGTTCGTGTCGCTCGCGTCGATGGCAAATTTGTCATCAACCCGACGTTCGCTGAATTGGAGAAAGCGGATATCGATATCATGGTAGGCGCAACCCTCGACAATATCATGATGGTCGAGGGTGAGATGAACGAAGTACAGGAGTCTGAGATGCTCGACGCTATCAAGTTCGCTCACGAGGCAATCAAAGCACAATGCCAGGCACAGATCGAGTTGTCGGAGGCTTGTGGTAAGACCGTTAAACGTGAGTACTGCCATGAGGTGAATGACGACGAGTTGCGTAAGGACGTTCACGACAAATGCTACGACAAGGCTTATGCGATCGCCATATCAGGGACCGGCAAGCAAGAACGTACAGAAGCATTCGAGAAGATCGTTGAGGACTATAAGGCTCAGTTCACCGAAGAAGAGCTGACAGACGAGAAGGTTGAGATGATCGCACGCTACTATCATGACGTAGAGAAAGAAGCGATGCGTCGGGCCATCCTGGATGAGGGCAAACGTCTTGACGGTCGTAAGACAACCGAAATCCGCCCGATCTGGATAGAGACAGACTGCCTGCCCGGTCCTCACGGATCTGCTATCTTTACACGTGGTGAGACACAATCATTGTCGACCGCTACATTAGGCACAAAGGCAGACGAGAAAATCATTGACGACGTACTGAACCATGGCAAGGAACGTTTCCTCCTTCATTATAATTTTCCTCCGTTCTCAACAGGAGAGGCAAAAGCCTCTCGTGGTGTAGGACGCCGTGAGATTGGTCACGGACACTTGGCTTGGCGTGCGCTGAAACGTATGATCCCCGATAATTATCCCTATGTCGTACGTGTTATCTCCGATATCTTGGAATCAAACGGTTCCTCATCAATGGCTACGGTTTGCGCCGGCACATTAGCTTTGAGAGACGCAGGTATTCCTATGAAAAAACCGGTATCAGGTATCGCAATGGGCTTGATCTCCGAGAACCACGGAACCAACTATGCGATCCTGTCCGATATCCTTGGTGATGAGGATCACTTGGGCGATATGGACTTCAAGGTTACCGGAACAAAAGATGGCATCACGGCAACACAGATGGATATCAAGGTCGACGGTTTGTCGTATGAGATCCTGGAAAGAGCGTTGGCACAAGCCCGCGAAGGCCGTATGTATATCTTAGGTAAGATCCTGGAGGCACAACCGGAAGCTCGTCCATCACTGAAGCCACACGCTCCGCGCATCGAGTCCATGACGATCAGCAAGGAGTTCATCGGTGCTGTCATTGGCCCGGGCGGAAAGATCATTCAGGGTATCCAAGAGAAAACTGGCGCTGTTATCACGATCGAGGAAGTCGATGGTGTTGGACAGATCGAGATCTCTGGCCCGAACGAGGAGACGATCACACAGGCTATCAAAGCAATCAAGGCTATTGTTGCCGTGCCTGAGATCGGCGAGATTTACGAAGGAAAGATCTCCTCAATCATGCCTTACGGCGCATTCGTTGAGTTCATGCCGGGTAAGGATGGCTTGTTGCACATCTCCGAGATCGACTGGAAACGTTTGGATACCGTTGAGCAAGCAGGCTTGAAAGAGGGTGATCCGATCACTGTCAAGTTGGTTGATATTGATCCGAAGACAGGCAAGTTCAAGTTGTCACGCCGTGCGTTACTTCCGAAACCTGAAGGCTTTGAGGAGCGCCCCGCACGCCCGAACCGTGGACCACGTCCAGAAAAAGGACCACGTAAATAAATGTTGATAATCTCTCAAACAAAAGAATTTCAACAATAAATAAAGTAGGAGGAAAACGAGTTCGTTTTCCTCCTACTTTCGTTTTCTGATCTAACCTGATTCATTTTCTGATTTTTCCGCTCGAGAAATATTCAACAAGACACATTAGTCGCTCATTACCAATATGATTTAAGGCCTCTTAAATGAACAGTTATTCACTTGTCAAGTCGCTAACTGTTCACTAGGGGTAGTGAATAACTTACGGCTTGGCAAAGGAATAACTGTTCACTTGAAAAGGGAATAACCAGTGGCTCCCTAATACACTGCAATGAAATGAGAAAATTCACAATTATACGCCCTTCACTACATAATACATATTGAGAACGGTGTTTCAAATCGTCTTTCGGAAAATATAACGATTAAAGGACGACGCGGATGTGAGGATGAGGAGTTACGCTACTGAAGATATACTTAATTTACCATTGAAGATATACTTCGGATGCAATTGAAGATATACTTCGGTTGCTATCGAAGATATACTTCGTGTCTTTTCCTGATTTTACCGCATGTCAACGGATTTTTGTAGAAAACCTCTTATACAGCCTTCTCCTGTACCTCCACCAAGGCATACTATAAAACAGGACAGTATTTTATCAGTAATAATTTTCTCCAGACTTGGTAATATTTTCTGACACTCTGATTCTGCAAGGCTTCTATTCTTTCCACTGCCTAATCCATCTGCTCCTATCAGGTATTTATGCGGTAATGACAGTTCCTCCATTTCTTTTCTGTTCATACCAAACACACTTAACTCTGTATCGGTCAACTTACAAGCCTGTATTTTGTTCACTATTCTGCCGGCTCCACCGCCAATACAAATTATAGAGACAATGGATTTATGGTCTTTTGGGAAATAGAAAGGCATTATTGAATTAGTTTTTTCTTCCATACTTAAATGTCTTTATTAGGAAACTAGAAAAGCAGTAGAAGAACTGATATTCTTCTACTGCCATCATGTCTGTGTCAACACTAATCTAATTTCTTGAAATCAAAATCGTTCTTACTGCAACAAGCTTTCTGATAATCAAAGCCGTACATACGCATATATGCTTCTTTCACTTCTTTTGCTCCATTATAAAATGGGTCAGAAGTGTGACTTTGGGTAGTTACAGTGACTTCCATTTCAGGTGTCAGAACTGTTCCGTTTGTTCTCTTTACTCTCTTCGGAGTTACTCTAGGGATATTCAGTAAATGTCCCTAAAAAGTAAGATGGCATATAAAGTCGATAGAG
>ERZ779874.361-NODE-361-length-54491-cov-4.890826_pt1 | contig 54491 bp, 52 predicted proteins | sample MGYA00511031_ERZ779874 | MGnify/ENA primary metagenome ERZ779874 (study PRJEB29588, sample SAMEA2156850) | human gut metagenome | biome: human gut; feature: human-associated habitat; material: faeces | place: Denmark | collected 2008/2010 ...
CTTCAGAATCACGCACAAAATGAGTCATATAACAATTTAATCTATATAATGTCTATTATTGATAAAATTTCCTTACAAATTCTTTTGCCTATAAAGACAACTCCTCAAATAAAAAGTACCGAAAAATATTTATGTTGTAAAATATGCCTGTTGAGCATAAACTTATTTCTGTCCAACCAAAGTAACCGGGTAAAAGAAAACCACGTCGCGATGTTTATAATACTTTACATCACAACGTGGTTCACGAATTGGGAATGTGTCTATCTCCCTAGAGAATATATACTATCCGCCAAAGAATATATACTGCATCTGCCATTTAATATATACTTCATCCGCCATTTAATATATACTGACTATGCCATAGAAGATATACTTCATTTTTATAGCTGATCAAAAGAGGGTGAATCGCCCCCTCTTCATTCCATTTCCAAACGTATCTTATCGCCTTCCGTCTGGACTGACAAGTGATAAACTTTCCCGATAACCGTCAAAGCCTCAAAAAGGTTATTGGCAGGAATTGTCCCCGTAAACGAATCTATGGTATCCGATCTATAGTTTGTCTCAATCTGGACGTCGTAATTCTTCTCGACAGCCCTTACCAAATCGTCAAACATGACATCATCAAACACCAGTTCCCTACGTTTCCAAGCCGTTTCTGACTCAATATCCTGCCCTTTCTCTATGACAAAATGCCCAGTCTCCTGATCCAGGATCAATTTCTCTTTGGGTTCCAGCAAGGCATCTTTTCCTATTTTAAGCGAATGGAAACGTACGCTTCCTTCTTCCAAGATTAGCTCGGCCGTCTTTCTCGATCGCCGGACATCCAGATTAAAGGTTGTACCTAACACTTCCACGCTCAAACCTTCCGCATCAATCAAGAAAGGACAGTCACGATTCTTAGCCACCTGGAAATACCCCTCGCCCTCAAAACGGATCTGTCTCTTATCCTTATTAAAAACTCGAGGTGTATAGGTCAAGCTAGATTCCGAGTTCAAGGCGACAGCCGTTCCATCGGGCAAGGTGATATTTGCCCGCTCACCTTTTCCTGTGGAAACAACCATCTCTTCTGAAGCCATCCGTCCATTCTCTTGATACAGATAAATCGTCAGAACGACAAACACCGGCAACAACAAGATAGCGGCCACTCGAGCGATCCGATTCATTAAAAGCCAATATGAATGACGACTTACCTTCTCGTTCGATACGTCGATCTGAGCGTCAATCCGCTGTTTCAACCGATCGCTTCTCTCCTCAGTGAACTCCATTCCCGAACCTGGCTCCTCGTCCATCCACACCTCATACATTTCCCTCTCAATGTCTTGATCCGACATCGCGTTCACACGCTCTCTTAACAAGCGCAATTCCTCAACCGAAAGTTGATCGTTTCTATATTTTCGTTCCAACTCTTTCATCATATTTTTTTAGTAAGACAACAAAAAGACACTCAACGTACCGAAAAACCTTATTAATTAAGAATTGATAACAAGAACAAGATAGCAGGGAAACGCTTCAACTCTGACCTTAAAGCTTTCAATCCCAACGATAATTGATTCTTCACGGTCTGCTCACTCAAGGATAGTTCTTGGGCTATCTCCTTATTTGACAACTCATGTAATCTTGACAATTCGATAACTTTCCGCTGGGTCGCCGGCAAAGTTCCCAAAGCTCTCTTAAGCTCACGGATAAACTCATCATATTCAATCTTATTCGCTATGTCATCAACAGCTAACTCCGACTGATAATCCACATAGTCTTCATATACCAATGAGTTTAAGTTTGCCCGATAAGCATTGATCAAAGAATGCTTCGACATAATGAACAGAAGCGAACGAAGCGAATCCTCTTGCCGGATAATTGTCCGACTGTTCCATAGACGCACAAAGACATCTTGCACGATCTCCTCCGCATCCTCCGTTCTTTTCGTATATTGCTTACAATAAGCAAACAAACGTTTGGCGTATATCCGATAGATCTCGTCAAATGCTTTCCGGGAATGATTTTTCAATCCTTGAATCAGCAATTGCTCATTATGACCGGTCGTTTCCATATAATATTAGCGTTTCTAAAAGATCACACAAGATACAAACTTTTTCATTAATTCCCATTCCACTCATAGAGATCCCTTTAGAATTCCAGGATTTTGCCAGAATATTTCCGTAGCTTTGTCTTATCGAACCAATATAATTAATTCCACAATGAAGATCCTTGTAGTTGAAGATGAGGACAGCCTGCGTGAAACAATCATCCGCTCGCTGGAGAAAGAGCGTTATACCGTCGAATCGGCCGCCACGTTTAATGAAGCTGGAATGAAACTGAACGACTATGATTACGACTGTGTCGTCCTGGACATCATGTTGCCCGGAGGCAGCGGACTGACGCTGCTCGAAGAACTGAAGAAACGCCGTAAACGCGACAGCGTGATCATCATTTCCGCCAAGGACTCGATCGAAGATAAAGTAACGGGACTTGACTTGGGTGCCGACGACTATCTAACCAAGCCGTTTCATCTGGCTGAGCTGAATGCCCGTGTCAAGAGCGTCATCCGCCGCAAACAACAGGATGGCGAACTAAGTCTCCGTGTTGGAAACATCACGCTTTATCCCGACCGCCACGCCGTCTATATCGAGCAAGAGGAACTAACACTCAACCGGAAAGAGTTTGATCTGCTCTACTATTTCGTAGCCAACCCCGATCGGCTCATCAGTAAGGCATCGCTAGCGGAAAGCGTCTGGGGCGACTACATCGACCAAGCAGACAGCTTCGATTTCATCTACAGCCAAGTGAAAAACCTACGGAAAAAACTGAAGAATGCCGGAGCGACAGCCGAGATCAAGGCCGTCTATGGCTTCGGATATAAGATGACTCCTAACGACTGACCACCATGAAGCTGATCCACCATGCCCTTCGCCATTTATTGATCCCTTTCTTCCTGATCTTCACCATCTGGGGAACGGTCTTCTATTTTCTGATCATCCATGAGATCAACGATGAGACCAACGACACGCTTGAGAACTATAAGGAACTGATCATCCGGTCGGCCATTCGGGACAGCTCTTTCCTGAAAAACCACGATGGTCTTATGACCCGTTATTATATCCGGGAAATACCCAAGGAAGAAGCCGACGTGGACAAGGTTCGCTTCTTCGATACGACCACTTACATTGAGATCGAAATGGAATATGAACCGGTACGGGTCCTGCAAACCTGCTTCCGCATGGCAGACGACCGCTATTATGAGTTGACGATCGAGATGTCAACACTCGAGAAGGATGACATGATCGAGACGATCGCCACCAGCATGGCTATTTTTTACCTGCTCTTGATCCTGTGTGTACTCATCGTCAGCCATTGGGCCTTCCGGAAAAGTACGATTCCCCTCTACAAGCTGCTCGACTGGCTGGGCCGGTTCCGGGTCGGACAACCGCATGAGCCGCTCGACAACCCAACCTCCGTGCATGAGTTCAAGACATTAAACCAGGTCGTCGAGGAGAGCACACGCCGAAGCACCGAGCTTTACAACAAGCAAAAACAATTTGTCGAAAACGCCGCTCACGAGCTGCAAACGCCTTTAGCGGTCTGCGTGAACAAACTGGAACTCCTCGCTGAGAATCCAGAGTGCACAGAACGTCAGCTGGAAGAGATCGCGAGTCTTCACCAAACTGTTAGCGGTATTGTCCGGCTCAACAAGTCGCTACTGCTACTCTCCCGCATCGACAACCGGCAATTCCCCGACGAGAAAGAGATCCGTCTTGATCAACAGATCCAAGCCCAGCTCAATGATCTGGAAATGCTTTACGAGGACAAGAGGATCAAGATAGACACAAGCCGTCTTGAGCCACTCCTTGTCCAAATGAATGAGTCGCTCGCCACAGCCTTGACCATCAATCTTCTGAAAAACGCTTTCGTCCATAATCACGAGAGCGGAACGATTGAAGTCATAAGCGACCAAAAGCACCTTCTCGTGGCAAACACAGGCGAGCATCCTGGCGAGCTGGACCGTGACCGTCTTTTCACCCGATTCGGGAAACAAAGCCAACGGAAGGAATCGAATGGCTTGGGCTTAGCGATCATCAAGTCCATCGCCGAGCTTTACGGGTTCAAGCTTTCCTATCGTTATCAATCGGGAAAACATATCTTTCAAATATTCTTTCCTGAGCGTTGAGATTCCCAAATCTTTCCCAAATGTCACCCTATTTTTGTATCGTAAACTTAAAACAAGAGAAAAATGAAAAGAATAGGCATTATTTTAATAGGGTTAGCGCTGATGACAAATCTGGCGTGCGCTGACAACGATAAGGTGACAAACAATATCAATGAGTTACCACAAGTGAGCCGCACCTTCCTGAATAATTATTTCAATGGAAATAAAGTCTCACATATCAAAATAGATAAGGACCTGTTCCTGGTAGACAGCTACGACGTTATCCTGACCGACGGAACCAGTGTCGAATTTAATCGTGATGGAGAATGGAAAGAGGTAAAATCTTTCCAGCAAAACATTCCCGATACCTTGATCCCTGCCGAGATCAGGCAATATGTTAGCCAGAATTACCCGGGCCAGAAGATTATGACTGTCGAGCGAGGCAAACGCAAGGTTTCCGTCGACCTGGCGAATGGGTTAGAACTGAAATTTGACCTCAACGGTAACCTGATCGATATCGACGACTAATCATTTTAAATTCAACAATAACATTAATAATCAACATTCAACATTTCAATAATCATGAACGTGAAATCTATATTTTTGGCGGGTACATTGGCCTGTGCGGCCTTGTTCACCGCTTGCGACGATGACGACAACGACGACATTCTTTACAACAACATTCCCGATAAGGCGATCGCGAACCTGAACCAGCTCTATCCGGACGCACGCCAAATAGAATGGGACGTCGAGAAAGATTATTTTGTCGCCGATTTCCACGATGGGAAGCACGAGGTCGAAGCGTGGTTTGACCAAACGGGCGCATGGATCATGAGCGAGACCGATATCACCTACAACGAATTGCCCAAGGCGGTCATTAACAGTTTTGAGAGTGGTTTCTATGCCTCCTGGCGTGTCGACGATGTCGACCTGCTGGAGCAATCTGGACGAGGGAACATCTATATCCTTGATGCCGAATTAGGTGAGCAAGAGATGACCCTACACTACTCGGAGAACGGCGACTTGATCAACGAAGTTCCCGATGGCAACCAAAACAGACCGATCCAGCCGACACCCTCGCCCGACGCGATCACCAGCTTAATCCAAGAGCGTTATCCTAACGCGACTATCCTGGAGATTGATACCGACAACCGATACACGGAGGTGGACATCCTGGATAACCGAATTCATAAAGAGGTGATCTTCGACGCGCAAGAACAATGGCTCTATACCGAATGGGAAATCCGCCAAAACGAGGTGCCTGTGGTCGTCATGAATGCCTTTAACGCTTCTGAGTACGCGAGCTACCGCATCGACGACATCCACTGCGTCGAGCGGACCGACGGAATCTATTATGCTTTCGACCTGGAGTTGGGCGATCGGGATTATATCGCTACCTTTGACGCCGAAGGCAATTTGATCAAATAATTCATGAGATGGCATTCTTTTAATACACGGATAAAGCCAGAGGATCTTCCCAAAAGATTCAACAATCCGTTCCATTATACGCCTCATCCGCTTTGCTTAGCCGCAGCGGATGAGGTGTTGGCTTATATACAGACTCTCGATCTTGAGGGCAAGGAATCAGGAAAGATGTTTGGAGTCCTGATCACTCAAGACAAGTCGGGTGAGATCGGCTTCCTGGCCGCATTTTCCGGAAACCTGGACGGACGTAACGACGAGCCCTATTTTGTTCCGCCGGTGTGCGATCTTTCCAAACCATCGAATGGCTATAAGGCAGAGGAGACGGCGATCTCCGCCATCAACCAACAGATCAAGGCGCTCGATCACGATCCGGAGCTCCTGTCGCTCCAAGCACAGCTCAACAATGTCCGCCAAGAATGGGAACAACGAATCAACCTCGCCAAGAAGGAAGCCAAGCAGGCCAAGACGAAACGCGACCAATTACGCCAACAGCCTCTTACTCATGAAGAGGAGGCACGGCTCATCCGAGAGAGCCAATTCCAGAAAGCGGAGATCCGGCGATTGACCCAAACGATGAATGAGCGGCTATCCGTCCTTCAGGCTAGGATTGCCATGATCCAAATCAAGATAAACGTGCTGAAGGCGGCTAGAAAACGACGCTCACAATGGCTGCAACAACAGCTCTTCGACCAATATCTGCTGGAGAACGCTCTCGGCGAACGAAAAAGTGTCCGGATTATTTTCGAGGAAGCAGGCCGTGGCATACCACCCGCCGGCACGGGCGAATGCGCCGCACCCAAACTACTGTTATACGCTTATCAACAAGGCTTGAAACCTATCGCAATGGCGGAGTTCTGGTGGGGTGAATCACCGAAGAACGAACTGCGACGTCATGGTAATTTCTATCCGTCCTGCAAGGAGAAATGTGAACCTCTGCTGCGTTTCATGCTCCAGGGACTTGACGTGGAGGAGAATCCACTCGAGCAAGAGCAATTCCCAGACCTTGAGCTAGAGATACTTTGGGAAGACGAAAACCTGGCGGTTGTGCACAAGCCAGCCGGACTGCTCTCCGTGCCAGGCAAGGAGAAATTAAACTCCGTCTACGAATGGGCCCATAAACACTATCCGGAGGCCGACGGCCCTTTGTTGGTCCATCGGCTCGATATGGCCACCTCTGGACTCCTACTGATCGCCAAGAACAAGCGGATCCATCAACAACTACAGGCGCAATTCGAACGAAGGGAGGTCAAGAAACGCTACGTCGCCCTTTTGGAAAGACCGACCCTGCCCGCAAAAGGAACGATCCAACTTCCGCTCTGCCTGGATCCCAACGACCGCCCGCGGCAAATCGTCCATCCGACACTTGGCAAAGAGGCCATCACCCGTTACGAGGTGGTCGGACAACAAGACGGGCACACTCGTGTCCATTTTTATCCGGAAACGGGACGGACGCATCAACTGCGTGTCCACGCCGCCCATCCCGAAGGCCTTAACAATCCAATTGTCGGCGACACGCTTTACGGCCGTCCGGACAAACGGCTTTATCTTCATGCCGAACGGCTGGAGTTCACTCATCCGGTTACGGGAAAACGGATCATTGTCGAAGCTAAGGCCGATTTCTAAGACTCAGCTCTTAGAAACGAAGAAATTTCAGGCACACCGGCCGACTGGTCCGGATCTCTTTCCCGGTATCCTTAAGCAAACCGGTCGAGGCGTCGCGACGGAAAATCTGGATGACATTATCATCCCGACTGGCCACAAGCAGATATTTCCCGTTCGGCGAGATCGCGAAATTCCGAGGATGACGTCCAGTGAGCTGATAACCCATCTTTGTTAAGGAACCATTCAGCGAATCGATCGAGAAGATCGCTATGCCATCGGCTTTCAGCCGGTTCGAGGCATAAAGGAAACGTCCGTCTGGCGAGACATGGATATCGGCACTGCCACGGGCTCCTACCGTGTCCGCCTCAATATATTGCGTAATCGCCATCTGGCCTTCCGCATAGGAAAAGGCCGTAACTTTTCCCGACAACTCATTAATCAGGTAAGCGAAAGGCTTATCGGGATGAAAACAGATATGCCGAGGCCCTGAACCTGGCTCAAGTGGAATGTCTACCCGTTTCGACTCATTGAGCAACGACGCCCCGTTGCCCCGTTCCGTCACCTGATTGATCGGGAACAGATAAAGGCGATCCGTTCCCAGATCGTTGGCCAGCAGATAGGAATGATCCGGCGTGAAAAGGACACTATGCAGGTGCGGCTGTTCCTGACGAGAGGAATCCGGCCCATTTCCCGTGAAACGGATTACATGCGACGCCTCACCTAAAGCCCCCTCTTTATCCAGCGGAAAAACAGTAATGCTGCCACCCATATAATTGGCGGTCAAGACAAATTCTCCGGAAGGATCAATCGTAATGTTACAAGGCGCGCCTCCTTGAGTCAACCGGCTGTTCATCCAACTCATCTTTTCCTTCTCTAACCGGATCGCATGCGCGGTCGAGGTCTCGTCTTCCTCCTCGCTAACGGCGTAAATCCGTTTCTCGTCCGACGAGGTCACCAAAAACGAGGGATTGGAGATGCCACTTAAGCCACTCACATAAGTGGCCTGACCATTCTCCTCATTGAAGCGGTATAACTTAATACCCTCTTCTGTCGGCTCCGCATAACTGCCCACCAGCATCAGGAACTCCTTTTTTCCACCATTGGCCGTTAACTCATTGTCACTATTCTCCTTTTCTGAAGGCTGATGGCAAGCGACCGCAAGCGACAAACAGGCGACCGCACCGATATACCGTATCTTTCTCATGCACTCTTTCTTTAATATGTGGAGTAAATATAGCGCGTTTCGCCGACTTATTCGATGAAGGCTGGGGAAAATCCAGACAAAGATCATAAGACAAAAGGATCCATTCCTATTTTTTGTTTACATTTGGGCATCTGGTTTAACACTTAAATTCTTAATACGATTCTCATTATGATTCGAACAGTGTTTGATGGTGCCTTATCCGCCATTTTGCTCTCGGGATGCGGTGGATCACCCAAAAGCGCCCCGATAGAAGAGGGGAATAAAATTCCCAACGTGATTTTCATCGTTGCCGACGACCTGGGCTATGGCGACATCAGTTGTTATGGCGCCAAACATATTCAAACGCCCAACGTCGACCGTCTGGCGAAACAGGGACTACGATTCACCGACGCGCATGCGGTGGCGGCCACCAGTACGCCTTCCCGTTATGCACTTTTCACCGGACATTACAGCTGGCGACGGAACGATACCGGCATAGCCGCCGGAAATGCCGGCATGGTGATCCGCCCGGAACAAACCACCATCGCCGATCTGTTCAAGACAGCCGGACACGCGACGGGCGCTATTGGCAAATGGCACTTAGGCCTGGGCGACCAAACCGGAACGCAAGACTGGAACGGTGTTGTGGAACCCGGCCCCAGAGACTTGGGCTTCGATTATTCTTATCTGATGGCCGCTACGGGCGACCGGGTACCATGCGTCTGGATGGAAAACCAAAAAGTGGCCAACTACGACCCGTCCGCCCCGATCGAGGTGAGCTATGAGAAACCTTTTCCGGGTGAGCCTTTAGGCAAGGACCATCCGGAATTACTGACCAAACTGAAGCCATCACCCAATCATGGGCACGACCAGGCGATCGTGAACGGAATCTCACGCATCGGCTACATGAAAGGAGGAGGCAAAGCGCTCTGGCAAGACGAATACATAGCGGACTCAATCGCAGCCAAAGCAACCCGATTCATCGACCAACATAAGTCTGAGCCCTTCTTCCTCTATGTGGGAACCAACGACATTCACGTACCCCGTTTCCCCAATCCCAAATTCGCCGGGAAAAGCGGTATGGGCTATCGCGGCGACGCCATCCTGCAATTCGACTGGACAGTAGGCGAGATACTGGATGCACTCGACAAGGCCGGCATCAGCGACCAAACACTGGTCATCCTGACCAGCGACAATGGTCCGGTAGTGGATGATGGCTATGCCGATCAAGCGGTAGCGCTCCTCGGCGATCATCAGCCATGGGGCCACTTCAGGGGCGGTAAATACAGCAGTTTTGAAGCTGGCACACGAGTGCCTTTCATCGTCAGTTGGCCAGGACAAGTCAAGCCCGGGGTGAGCGACGCGCTCTTTTCGCACATCGACCTCTTCGCCTCAATGGCCAAGCTGGCACAAGTCGAATACGATGGGCAAGCCGGCATCGACAGTCACGATTTCCTGCAGACATTATTGGGCAACGAGACCAAAGGTAGAGAATATGTGATCGAGGCCGCCGGATCGCTCGCTGTCAGCGACGGGGAATGGAAATACATCGCACCAAGCGACGGACCAGCCTACAACAAACTGACCAACACGGAACTGGGCAACTCAAAAGAGGAACAGTTGTATTGCCTGAAGGAGGATCCGGGAGAACAGGTAAATGTCGCCCACCAATATCCAGACAAGGTCAAGGCTTTCCAGGCAATCCTGGAGAGGGAAAAACAGACAGGCTACAAGGAGAGCTGGAAGAGATAACAACATCAGGTCGGTATCGGTTTCCTAAAACTCGATAACCCATTCGGCTCCGACAATATGGATCGCGGTCGCGATATCGTTCTGGCGGCAATAGAACAGATCGAGTGTTTGGCCGCCAGACAAGGCGATCCGCAAACCAGGCCTATAACGGACACGAGTGATCTCCGAAAAATTCTCCCGGCGGGCGGAGAGAAAGATCTCCGAGAAAAAATAGGGCATCAACAGGCTGTTCGCAAGCAGGCAATCCACCCTGACCCGCGAGCGCAAGTGATTCTCCGTCCGTTCCTTAAAGAAAGATTGCTGGAAACGCTCCCGAAAAGAGAATTTCAGCCATTGATAACCAGTACTTGCCTGCGCCCCGACAATATAACGGTGGCGCCAGCGCCACTGTCCACTGTTCTTGATTTGCTGAAATTCATAAAATCCCTCCAGCTCAAGAAAACGGAAAGGCCGATAGGTGAGACTGGCATTGGCTCCGACCCGCTCGGCCTGATAAGGCGTGAGCGTCTGGCGGTATTCCAGACGGCTTGCCAGCGAGAGGCGACTGTTCAGGCGATAACGCACCATGATCCGGTTCCAAGCTTGCCAATCGTCGGCTCTCGCCCCACCCCATACGGGCATCAGCGAAAGGAGGAGACAAAAAAGGGACAGGAAAAACGTGTTCTTGTTCGCGATCAATCCGTTCATGCGTCTTGCTGTTCTATTATCGCGAAGTTAAGGAGAATAATCCAAGATTATATCGCTCAACGGTATCTTTCAAACCCGTCCCCAACGCCTTAAATATTCAGGAAATGACGGGCCAAACCAATTGACAAACGTGTACGGATGTCGCCCGGGCTTTTCCAAGAATCCTTTTCATGCCATTTCGGACAAGGCAAAAATTTTGTCCGAAGGAAAATAACTTTTTGTTCGAAGGAAATTGAAATTTCCTTCGGAAAAAAATTCTTTTTTCTTCGGACAAAAAAATGAGCCATCGAAGTATAATTTTAATTCCACTGCAATGAAATTTCCAACGCACTGCAATGGAATCAAAAACGGACTTCAAACCTATTCCGCCGCATTTTTCCGGAGCCATTCCAAACGACGCTGGTCAGGCAAATGTTTCACCTTGAAATCCTCGAAGGTCGCCTGGAAACCATCGCCATCGGGAGAGGCCGCCATCAGGCCCACATGAACCGGCGTGTTGTCCTGAAGCCAGGCATTACGCATCAGGACATATTCCTTATCATCGTACGAATAGAAGATCTCGACCGCATCGAGCCTGCGGACCGCCTTGATCCAAATATAAGGCACCTTCTTGTCCAGCGTGATCACGCTCCAGTCCGAAGTCTTGTGCGTCACGACAGCACTCAAGTTAAATTTCCCATCGACATACTCGATACCGGCCTTGATATAGTTCTCGTGATCGATACGGAGCATGATACCCGCCTGGTCAAAACGGTTCTTGTAGTCGCCTTTTATCTTCGCTTTCACCTCGAACTCGCCGCCATAAGTGGCATAATAAAAAGGCGCGTCATCGACCGTAAAGCCATAATGCGAAATACGCCAATAGTCGCTTTGTGGAGTAACAAACATCGTGAGCTTATCTCCCTTTATCTCCCAACGCTCCGGCTCATTGAACCAGTTCATTTTCTCGAGCGATTGCGCCAAACCGGACTGGATGGACAAGACAACCAACAAGCCAAATAAAAAAAATTTCTTCATGTCTCTATTTGTATTTTAAATGTTTAAGATTCCGTTTCCAAAGTCTTGATGACCCGACAAGGATTACCCACCGCCAACGAATTGGCTGGAATACTCCTGGTAACGACACTCCCGGCGCCGATCACGCAGTTATCGCCGATCGTGACACCAGGCAGGACACAAACCTGGGCACCGATCCAGACATTATTCCCGATCGTGATGGGATAGGCGTATTCAAGCCCACGGTTTCGTTGCGCTACGTCCAACGGATGACCGGCCGTATAGAAGCCACAATTGGGCGCTATGAAAACGTGATCACCAAAGGTAATACGAGCGCCATCGAGAATGACACAATTCACGTTGGCATAAAAATCCTCACCTATCTCGATATTATAGCCATAATCGCACACGAAAGGTTGTTCGATCAGAAAACGCTCGCCGGTTTTTCCGAACAGCTTCCGGATGATCGCCTCCCGTTCCTCAACTTTGGAGGGCGACAATTGATTATACTCGTGACAAGCCTCCTTGCAACGCAGCCGCTCAGCCAACAACTCGGTGTCGTAGTTCGCGTCATACAACTCGCCTCTCCGGCATTTCTCTTTTTCGCTTTCCATGATTTGCCTCTCATTTTGATTACCTTCGCGAAGGTATAATGCCGCGCCTGAGCGCGCAATGATTATTAATAACCATTTTTGCCATGGATATCGCTCACCAATTGAGTCATGAACTGTTACGACAGGACTTTGTCAGGGAACAAATGGCTCCCGACGAACTGGATCGCTATAAAATGATCGCCTGCCACTATGCCCGAGTGGAAAATGCACTCTCGGTCCTGAGCGATATGCGCTCAAACACCAGTTATATCTATTATGGCGGTTTCTCGAAGACGCTTGGCCTAACAAAAGCGGGCAAGACCGACGAGGTCTGCTCCATCTGGGAAGACGAGATCCTGAAATTGGCGCATCCTGACGACCTGAAAGGTAAATATTTGGGAGAACTCCGTTTCTTTCATTTCATCAAACGATTGCCGAAAGAGCGACGTTTTGATTTCTTTCTTATGGATAAATTACGCATGCGCGACGCGGCAGGCCATTTCCTGCCAGTCACCCATCGACTTTTCTATCTGCCGGACACCACAAGCGACAACAGCTTACGCCTGGCCCTTTGTTTGTACACACCTCAACTGTTCGAACCCCAGGCAACCAGTGTCGCCGTCAACTCACTGACCGGCGAGATGATCGAGCTTGGGGATCGTGATGATTCCCGCCTTCTGTCTGACCGCGAGAAACAGGTTCTCCGATTGATCGATCAGGGTATGACAAGCAAACGGGTAGCTGAAACTCTTATCATCAGCATCAACACCGTCAGTCGCCACCGCCAGGCAATTCTCGAGAAATTGCGAGTAGGCAATTCCATCGAGGCCTGTCGTGTCGCCCGAGCTTTGGGCATCATTTGAAAAAGGGAAATCACCAAGCGGACGATTTGGCACGTCTTGGCGCCCCATGCCACGAGCAACCCAGGCAATAGACCTCCGAGAGATCGAATCCCTCGAGCGACTCTTCCGGGCGCTTGGGCACCACCTCGCCCTCGGCGGTCACGTACACCAAACGACGCTCACCATTGGCGTTTTTCACATAAAAACTCGAGATCTTACATTGCGGACAAAGCATCTTTCTCATGATTCCTTTTCTTTATCTGTTTATATACATACCAAAAGGCGGGCACCAGGAAAAGGTCGGCGGCAATCCAGGCCGTTGGATCACCAAAACAAACCGCCAGATAACCCCAGGCGGGCACCGCATAAAAACTGACCAATGTACGGGCAATCATCTCCATCACGCCTGAAAACATGGCGAAATTACTGAAACCGACACCCTGGATCGTATAGCGCAAGATACAAAGCAGACCCAAGATCGGGAAAAAGAAGCAGGAGACGTGCAAATAGAGCGCCGCCTTATCGAGGATCTCCGTCTCATGCGGATCAACAAAGAGCAGAGCCAACTGACGGTAAAAAAGCAACAAGATAGCGGCGACCACCAACGCATAAGCGAACATCATCGCCGAGCTGACCTTCACGCCCTGCCAAACACGCTCAGGCTTACCGGCGCCATAATTCTGCCCGCCATAAGTCGCCATGGCGATCCCCAGACTCTCGAAGGGACAGATGAAAAACATCTTGATCCGGATCGCGGAGGTAAAAGCCGCCACGCAGGTCGTGCCCAAAGCATTATTCGCGCTCTGCAACATAATGCTGCCTATTGCCGTGATGGAAAACTGCAAGCCCATCGGGACGCCCATCGCCAGAAGCGTCCTTGCCAAACCGGAATGGAATTTCCGGTCATCTGCCGATTCGGGACGAAGAATCGGGAACTTACGAATCATATAAACATAGCAAAGCAGGGCGGAAATGCCCTGCGAAACCACTGTGGCGATCGCCGCGCCCATCACACCCCAGCCAAGCACAAGAATGCAAAACAGGTCGAGAAAGACATTCAGCACTGTCGACAAGAGTAAGAACCAGAAAGGAGTCTTACTGTCGCCCAAGGCCCGGATGATGCTGGCCAACAGATTATAGAAAAAGGTACAAGGAATGCCTATAAAGGTGACCAGCAAATAATCGTAAGCCCCATCGAAAATAAGGTCGGGTGTCCGCATCATCCGCAAGATGTCCCGACAATAATAACCTGAGATAGCGGCGATCGCGACGGACATCACCAGAGCGAGCTGGAGGGCGACTGTCACATAACGACGCATCGTCGCATAATCGCGGGCACCGAATTTCTGAGCGACTGGAATACCAAAACCGCAACAACAACCATTACAGAAGCCCAAGATCAGAAAAATAACGGAAGTACTGGCACCAACAGAGGCCAGTGCGTTTATGCCCAGAAATTTCCCCACGATCGAGGCATCAATCAGAGAATAGGTCTGCTGCAGGAGGTTACCCAGCAACAAGGGCATCGTAAAACTAAAAATCAACGGCAGGGCCGGGCCTGTCGTCATCTCTTTCACCTTCGACATATCTTCAACCTAATTAAAAACCTTCTTCTTAAAGAGGGCGCACCGTCTCTCCCTCCAACCGATAGCGCTGCCCGCTCTCCGGACAGGTCGCCATCCCTGAGTCGTCGAACACCAGTCGATGACCATAGGCGCTCACCCAGCCAATCTGATGAGAAGGATTGCCCACGACCAGCGCATAATCCGGCACATCCTTTGTCACGACCGCACCAGCGCCAATCATGGCATATTGACCGATCGTATGGCCACAGACAATCGTGGCGTTGGCACCGATCGACGCGCCCCGACGAACGAGCGTCTGCCGATATTGGTCTTTGCGAACAATCGCGCTCCGGGGATTGATCACGTTGGTGAAGACACAGCTGGGACCAAGAAAAACCTCGTCCTCGCAGATGACACCCGTATAGATCGAGACGTTGTTTTGCACCTTCACGCCATCGCCCAACACGACACCCGGTGACACCACCACGTTCTGGCCAATATTACACCGCTCGCCCACGACGCATCCTGCCATGAGATGCGAGAAATGCCAGATCCTCGTTCCCTGACCGATTTGGCAACCCTCATCGATCACGGCTGTCTCGTGCGCTTGATAACCTTCCATTTATTTATAAATCAAGAAAAGTGTTGGTTTCTTACTCAAGTCGGGCACCTTTCCCGCCCATTCCTTGATTGGACGGACATGAATATACTCGTCCTCGCAAGTTACGTTGGAGGCGATACACAATTTCGTGGAAGGCCGGCAAGTCCGAATCAATTCCTCAACCAGCTTGTTGTTGCGATAAGGTGTCTCGATGAAAAGTTGCGTCTGGTGCTCGGAATAGATCCTTCCCTCCAGGCGCTTGATCGCGTTCGTTCGCTCGGCTGCCTCGATCGGGAGATAACCATGAAAAGCGAAACTCTGCCCATTGAATCCCGAGGCCATCAGAGCCAATAAGATAGAAGAGGGTCCAACCAACGGAACTACCCGATAGCCTTTCCGCTGGGCGATCGCCACCACGTCCGCTCCCGGATCCGCTATAGCCGGACAACCCGCTTCCGAGATGACGCCCACGCTCTCACCACGAGCCAAGGGCTCCAGATAACCAGCAACCGCCTCAGGCGACGTGTGCTTATTCAATTCGGCGAATGTCAGGTCGTCGATCTCGATCGAACGATCTACCCGCTTCAGGAAACGACGGGCCGTCCGCACGTTCTCGACAATGAAATGCCGGATCCCCAAAACGATATCCCGGTTGTATTCCGGAAGCACCCGGCGATGCTCCGTCTCTCCTAAAGTAACCGGAATCAGGAAAAGCGCTGCTTGCATAGGATTCATTTTGCGCGAAAATACTACTTTTGCGGAAAACATATCATAAATCATGCCATTTCCTATAGATTTCATCACGAGAACAAAGGCCCTATTGGGCGATGAGTATAGCCAACTGGAAGCTGCCCTGATGGCCGACACGCCTGTCAGTGTCCGGATCAACCGGGCAAAAGGGACGCAAGCGCCCAAAGACGGCGAGCCTGTTAGTTGGTGCGATACAGGTTATTATCTGCCACGCCGCCCGGCCTTCACCTTCGATCCGCTCTTCCATGCTGGCGCCTATTATGTGCAAGAGGCCTCATCAATGTTCCTCGAGCAGTCGATCCGCACGTATGTAACAACTCCTGTTCGTTGTCTCGACCTCTGCGCCGCTCCCGGTGGCAAATCGACTCACTTGTCGAGCCTGTTACCCGACGGAAGCTTGCTGGTCAGTAACGAGGTGATCCGCAACCGAAGTTATATCCTCGCCGAGAACCTGGCCAAATGGGGAAATGCCTCGACCATCGTTCTCAATAACGACCCGGCGGAGATCGGTGAAGCGCTGCCGGAGCAATTCGACCTGATCGTGACCGACGTTCCCTGCTCCGGAGAAGGCATGTTCCGGAAAGATGAGGCCAGCGTCGGCGAATGGAGCGTGGAGAACGTGCAACTCTGTGCCGCTCGCCAGCGTCGGATCCTACACGACATCTGGCCTGCTTTACGGCCAGGAGGCTTATTGATATACAGCACCTGTACTTACAACACAGAAGAAGACGAAGAGAACGTGCGCCACATCGTCGAGGAACTGGGTGCCGAGGCGCTTCCTGTCGCAACCGACGAGGCTTGGCATGTTACCGGTCCCTTACGTTATGGCAATCCGGTCTATCGCTTCTTCCCACACAAAACAAAGGGTGAAGGCTTTTTCCTGGCCGTTCTCCGCAAAGAGGGTGACGAAGAATATGAGGCAGAGAACGAACGCCCCACAAAAAGCTCAAAGAACAAGGGGAAAAAGGATAAGAAGGCGACCTTGCCAATTCCCCAAGAGGCTTGGGATTATTTCAGGGAGAAAGAGAATATCACGTTGGAATGGGACGGCCCACAGCTCCGCATGATCCCGACTGCGCATAAGCCCTTCTTCGATCGAATTCGAGACAAGCGACTGAGAATTCTTTCGGCAGGTGTCGTTGTTGGCGAATCGAAGGGAAAAGACCTGATCCCGTCGCAAGCGCTCGCACTGAGCCAGGAACTGAACCCATCAGCCTTTCCCGACGCAGAACTGACTTGGGAAGAGGCAATCCGTTATCTACGGAAAGAGGCTATCACCTTGCCGGAAGGATTACCGAAAGGCTATCTGCTCATGCGTTATCAAGGTATACCACTGGGCTTCGTGAAACATTTGGGCAACCGCTCGAACAATCTCTACCCGCAAGAGTGGCGTATCCGAAGCGGCTATTTGCCGGACGAGCCGGCCGGTCTTTAGATCTGTCACTCGTCCGTCGGCTCGTTCTTGCGTCTCAAATAATCATAGATAGCCATTTGCGCCCGGACCTTCACGGGATTCATGTCACGCTTGAACCGGTTACGCAACTCGCCATCGAGACGACAAGCCTTCACATTATCGCTCAGCTGGATTTGGAGGATATCGATGATCTCACGCTTGATGTCGGGATCGAGAATCGGGAAAGCGGTCTCGATCCGGCGATTCAAGTTCCGCTTCATCCAATCGGCCGAAGTCAGAAAGAGATCTTCCGCCCCATCGTTATAGAAATACCAAATCCGCGAGTGCTCAAGGAACATATCAACAATGCGGGTTACCTCGATATTCGCGCTATAAGGCTGGTCGGGCATCAGGCAACAGATGCCGCGCACAATCAGGTCGATCCGCACGCCCGCCTCGCTGGCCCGATAAAGCTCGTCGATCATGCCCGGATCGTGCAGGCCATTCATCTTTAGCAGGATATAACCTTTCCGACCTGCTGCCACATGATCAATCTCCCGCTGGATCATTGTCCGCAGTTCGGGCACCATATTATGCCGTGCAACCAGGAGATGCGTGAAAGCCGGTTCCGGCTGGCGACCTTCCAAAAGAGCGAACAGAGTATCGACATCCCGCACCAGCGCCTCGTTGGCAGTGAGCAACGCCATATCGGAATAGATCTTGGCGGTCTTCTCATTAAAATTGCCCGTGCTCAAGTAAACCAAGTCACGACGACGAGCACCATCGGCTTTCTCCTTCCTCAGGATCAAAGCCACTTTGGCATGCACCTTCAGACCGGGAATGCTGTAGATAATCCGAATACCGGCCTGCCTCATCCGCTCTGCGGTCGAGAGATTGTTTTCCTCATCGAAACGAGCCTTCAACTCAACAAAGACAGTCACCCGCTTGCCGTTCTGCGCCGCACTGACAAGCGTATTAACCACAGCCGAGTTTTCCGCTACCCGATATTGGGTAATCTTGATCTCCTCAACAGTCGGATCGAAAGCGGCCTCCATCAGGAAGCGGATCAGGTAATCGAACGACTCATACGGGAAATGCAGCAGCACATCCCGCCGCTTCACCGCCTTAAACATCGAGCCCATCCCATCGAGGAACGGCACTCGCATTGGCGCCAACGGTTGCTGTTCCAATGATTTGCCCACCGGATTGGGCAATTTGGAAAGATCCTGCAAGTTGTGATATCGCCCACCTCGCACCAGATCCTCATCGGCTACGCCAAACGCGGCGCAAATATCCCGAAGGAAATCCTCCGGCATCGCCTGGTCGTACATAAAACGACTCAGCGCCCCAATCTTCCGTTTCTTCACCTTCTCCTTAATATCGGCTACCAGGCTGCCTTTCTCCTCATGATCCAGGTAAATATCAGCGTCGCGTGAGATCTTGATACTGTAGCAACTCTCAATCTCATAACCGGGAAAGACGCTTTGTAAATTGGCACGGATCATGTCGTCGATAAACATCAGATAATGCCGCCCCTCATGATCGGGCAGTTCAATAAAGCGAGGAACCTTCGAGAAAGGAATCTTCATCAAGGCATAATGGAAAACGCCATCCGACCGTTTTCCCCGCTTCGTCATCCGGACGATCAGATACAACCGCCGGTCGCGAATAAAGGTCCGGATCTCATCCCGCTGGATCATCACCGGCGAGAGGAAGGGAAATACCTCCTCATTAAAGTAACGGCAGACAAATTCTTGATGGAATGGCTCGACCGTCTCGCTCTGGTAAAGATAGATATTCTGACGGTTCAACTCGGGCAAGATCTGCTCAGAGAAAATACGATAATAGGCCCGTTGCTGGCGGTTCACCTCGTCGGTAATGGCTGACAGGACCGCCTCGGCTTCGGCACAGCTCTCATCAGAGAAACGTTTCTTCATCACGACCGCCCGATGCTCAGCGACCCGGATCTCATAAAATTCCTCCAGGTTTGACGAGTAGATCGACAGGAACTTAATCCGCTCATAGATAGGCAGACTCGTATCCTCGGCCTCCAGCAGAACACGATAGTTGAAGGAGAGCCAGCTGATATCCCGCTTGAAATAGTGGTATCTATTTTCCATAATATGTTTATCTTAGGCGCATAAATATAAAGACAATTCGCGAGATAAACTTAAATTACGGCAATGAAAATCGGATTACTCTCTGACACGCACGCCTACTGGGACGAGCGTTACGTGAAATATTTCCAAGGGCTCGACGAGATCTGGCATGCAGGCGACATCGGCTCGGAAGAATTGGCGAACCAATTGGCGCAGATCGCCCCGCTTCGGGCAGTCTATGGCAATATCGACGGGCAGGCGCTCCGGACCCGCTTCCCGAAGATCTCCTTTTTTACGGTAGCCGGTGTCAAAGTCTGCATGACTCACATCGGTGGTTATCCGGGTCGTTACGCCCCGGGCATCCGTGAGATCCTGGCGGAATATCACCCGAAATTGTTCATCGCCGGCCACTCGCATATCCTGAAGGTCCAATACGACAAGCGACTTGATTGCCTACACATCAATCCCGGCGCCGCCGGCAAACAGGGCTTCCACAAAGTCCGCACTCTGGTTCGTTTTGTCCTCGATGCGGGACAAATAAAAGATCTGGAAGTGATCGAGCTAACCGATTGAGCGACCGCCTCACTTATCGTGCCGGCGTGTGCAGCTCTCCGCCAGCAGGACAGTACTGCGCAGATAGGGAAATTCCTTCTCGAAATACTCGCTGAAGAGGCCGGAACCCTTGTTCTCCTCGACCTGCTTGATGGTCCACAATTTACCCTTGTGACCGACAAGCCGCTTCAATTGCTCCTCCGAGTGGAGACAAAGCGCATAGAGCGAGACGAGATGCTTCACCTGGTCGTTCTCGAACGTATAGCGAATCAGGAAACGCAGATCACGGGCAGCCCCGGGACTTTTCTGGTTGACCAGTCCCTTGGCCGTGTTATCGATGCTCTTACGGAACAGGACATACGAACGCAACGGATAGTCGAGCAGAGCAGGCGAGACAAACTCGTTATCCGGCCGTTTCACGAGATAGAGCATGCCTTGGCACACCACGACAATCCGCACGACCGGATGATAGTATTTCTTGCGAAGCGAACGACTCACCGAACGGGCAATGCAGCCGACAACCTTCCCGTTATCGCCCAAGACCGGCAACCACATCTCCTTACGCAAGCGCCCCTGCATGAAGGTCAGGCGAAGTTGCTCATAGACAATAACGAACAGACCGATCAGGATTCCCATGACACGGTTCAGGAAATATTCCGTCCGTAAATCGGTCATATAATCCGGCAAGAGCGAGTAAAACAGGATAATAAAGAGATGCAGCGTATACAGGCTCTGCGTCAGTTGTGCCACGAAATAGAACTCGCTCAGCACCGAGCGCATGAGAGTACGCTCATAAAGAGGCAAGTTGGAGGTTCGTAACCTGGAGAAGGCGAACCGACGGGTGAAACTGCAAAAGGCCAGGACAACCACCAGAAGAACCTCGGTGATCAATGGTGAGTAGATGAAAAGGACCGGCTCCAGCCGCAGACAAAAGAAGATGGAATAGAGAGCGAGGGTCAGGGCGGACTGAAGTAGCAGGAAGTGATAGACCTTGCCCTTGCTCAGGAATTGGTACAATCCCAAACAGAGCAAGCAGACCACCACGCCGATGGCGAAGGACAACTTATAGGACAAGTAGTTGTCCATCACCATAAACAGCAACAGGGGCAACAATCCGACCGCCTGATTCTCAAATCTCTTTCTAATCTTCATCGTCTCATTCCTCCTATTCATCAATTAAACAAAAGAAAGAGACATTTGTTTAAAATCCTAAACATGCTTTTCGGCATGATAGGAGGAGCGAACCAGCGGCGCGCTCTCTACATGCGTGAATCCCTTGCCTAACGCCACCTCACGATAACGCTCGAACTGCTCGGGCGTCACGTACTCGACGACAGGGATATTCTTACGCGAAGGTTGCAAATACTGACCGATCGTCAGGACCTGCACGCCCACCGAGCGTACGTCGTCCATCAGCTCCTCGACCTCATCGGGTGTCTCGCCAAGACCAACCATAATACCGGTCTTGGCCACCACGCCACGCTCGGCGATTCGCCCCAGCACGGCAAGACTCGTCTCATAGCGAGCCGCACTCCTGACAAGAGGCGATATACGTTTCACCGTTTCCATATTGTGCGAGATGATCTCGGGAGCAGCGTCGACCACTTGGTCTACCAACTCTAGCCGCCCTTGAAAATCGGGAATCAACACCTCGATCGTCGTCTCCGGGTTACGCTGCTTGATGGCCTCGATCGTCCGTGCCCAATGCGCGGCACCCAAGTCGGGCAGATCGTCGCGGTCGACGGAGGTGACAACGGCGTGGCGCAGTCCCATCAGGGCAACGCTCTCGGCCACGTTTTCCGGCTCCTTCGGGTCGAGCGGCAGAGGCTTTCCCGTCAGGGTATTGCAAAAACGGCAAGAGCGGGTACAGATCTCTCCGCCGATCATGAAGGTAGCCGTTCCCCGGCTCCAGCACTCACCCATGTTGGGGCATTTCCCGCTCGTGCAAATCGTATGGAGGCAATGCGACTCAACGATCCGCTTCGTTTGCGTAAACCGCTCATTGCCTCCCAGCCTTATCTTAAGCCATTCCGGCTTCTTCACATGCTCTACCATCGCTCTTACAAGTTATCGAACAGGTAATTGGACATTTTCGTATAGAGATGGTAGCTGGTGTTGCCACCCGATATGCCGTGGTTGCGATCCTTATAGACATGCATGTCAAACTGTATGCCGGCTTGTACCAACGCCTCGGCATACTCAAGCGACTGCATGAAATGCACGTTGTCGTCGGCCGTTCCGTGGATCAGGAGCAGCTTGCCCTTCAGCTCCTTGGCACGGAGCAGCGGTGAGGTCGCGTTGTAGCCCTCGAAGTTCTCCTGCGGCGTACGCATGAAACGCTCTGTATAAACCGTGTCGTAGAAACGCCAGTCGGTAGGCGGCGCCACGGCGATACCCACCTTGAAGGTGCCGTTACCAACGGTCAGGGCCATCAAAGTATTATAACCACCGAAGCTCCAGCCCCAGATCGCGATCCGGTTCTTGTCGATGTAAGGCAGTTCGCCCAAGGCCTGTGCGGCCTCCACCTGGTCTCTTGACTCCAGCTCACCCATCCGCATATAAGTACACTTGCGGAAAGCCTCGCCACGAGCGCCCGTGCCCCGGCCATCCACGCAAACCACGATGATACCTTTCGATGCCAGATAATATTCCCAGCCAAAGCTGTAGGAATCGAGCACCCGTTGTGAATTAGGACCGCTGTATTGCGTCATCATCACCGGATATTTTTTGGAAGGATCGAAATCAGCCGGCTTGATCATCCAGGCATTGAACTCATAGTCGGAGGCCGTATGTACCGTCATGAACTCCTTCGGGGCGAAACGATACTCTTTCAAGCGTTCACGCAAGGCTGCATTATCTTGCAGGACACGCAACTCCTTTCCGGTTTTTGTCTCATTGACGGTGATACGCACCGGTGTGTTCGCATTCGAATAACGATTCACGTAGTAAGCATAGTCCGCGCTAAAAGAGGCAGAGTTGGTGCCCACCGATTTAGAGAGCTTCACCTTCACCCCTTTGGCATCAATCTTATAAACGGCCCGTTGGGTCGGACTCTCCTCCGCCGACTCATAATAAACGGTTTTCGTCTTCTCATCGATACCAATAAAACGGGTCACATCCCAATTACCCTTCGTTACTTGACGTTGTACAACACCGGTCGGCGAGTAAAGATAGATGTGCGCATAACCATCCTGCTCGCTCACATAGGTAAAGCCATCCTTCAGGAAATGGATCGAAGTGAGCCATTCCGAGTCAACATAGCACTTGTTCTCGTCGCGCAGGATCAGCCGTGAGACACCGCTCTTCGGGTTCACGAAATACATATTGAAGATGTTCTGCTGACGGTTCAGCGTCATGACGGCCAGCTGGTCCTCGTTCTTCGTAAAGGTAATCCGCGGAATATAACTATCGCCGTCTACCGGAACCTTAAGATCTTTCGTATCACGTGTCTGTACGCAATAGGCATGCAAAGAGACCTTCGAGTTCTTCTCGCCCGCCTTCGGGTACTTGAACTTATAATAAGAAGGATAATAGCCGTCGCCATACACCTGCATCGAGTATTCCGGCACCTCCGACTCATCGAAGCGGACATAAGCCAGGTATTCGCTATCGGGCGACCAGGCCATCAGGTTCGTCACCGAGAACTCCTCCTCGTAAACCCAGTCGGTGATACCGTTCAGGATCTTGTTCAACTCTCCGTCTTTCGTCACCTGCACTTCCGTATCGTAATCAAACTTACGGATCCAGATGTTGTTGTCGCGTACGAAAGCGCACATACGGCCGTCCGGCGAGAAGGTCGGGATCATCTGCTTGCCGGCAGCGTCGGAGATCGGCTTCACGTAATTGCGGCGCACGTCGTAGTCGTAGACCACCATCTTGCGCGAACGGCGATAGATCGCCTCTGTCTCACGCCAGACAATCAAATGATGCCCCGTACTGCTGATCGTATAGCCGTCGAAATCATCGAACGCGCACTCGCGGGCTGTCTTCGTATTAAAGAGCGTGTCCACCGGCTCGCCCGTGCGATAGGCGTATTTCACGATCATATCACGCTCCGGGTTCATCGCCGTGTAATACTCACCGTCGGGCAGGGAGCGCATCTCGCCCACCGATGTCTTCTGGCGGAAATGACCATCCACAATGGCCTTCAAATCAACAGGCTTGGAGCCTGTCTGAGCGAACGCTCCCCCGGCGAGAGAGAGCGACATAAACAATGTCAATGCCCAAGTTCTCATGTCTTTATCCTTATTTTATATTGTCCTCATTTACTCGTGACGGGCAAAGGTAGCACAAAAAAGCAAGGAAACCTACGCGGGCAGGCTCGGCGAGCCCCTTTTTTCGTTAAGTTCGCGCCATGACTGAACGAAAAAGATACCGGGAGTTCGGCGACTTCCTGCGCGAGCGTTTCCCCTTCAAGGCGCAGAAGATCGCCATCAACGCGGGCTTTACCTGCCCCAATCGCGACGGCAGCAAAGGCCGTGGCGGCTGTACCTATTGCAACAACCAGACATTCAACCCCGGCTATTGCCAGACGGACAAAAGTGTCACCGACCAACTGGCGGAAGGCGTCCGTTTCTTCTCGCGTAAATACCCGGAGATGCGCTATCTCGCCTATTTCCAAGCCTACACCAGCACCTACGGCGAGCAGGAACGGCTGGAAAGGCTCTACGAGGAGGCGCTTTCTTATCCCGGCGTCGTGGGATTGGTTATCGGAACGCGCCCTGACTGCATGCCCGACCGCCTGCTCGATTACCTTGCCCGCCTCTCAGAACAGGTTCTTGTCCTCGTGGAATATGGCGTGGAGAGCACGCTCGACCGCACGTTGCGCCGGATCAACCGGGGACACGACTTCGCCGAGGCCGAGGAGGCCATCCGACGCACCGCCGCCCGAGGCATCGCCGTCGGCGCCCACCTGATCCTGGGGCTGCCGGGCGAGAGCCGCGACGAGATCCTGGGGCATGCCGACCGCCTGTCCGAGCTTCCCCTCACCACCCTGAAGTTGCACCAGTTGCAACTGATCCGCCACACCCGGATGGCCCTCGAGTTCGAGCGGCAACCGGAAGATTTCCATCTCTTCACGGTCGACGAGTACATCGACCTGGCGATCGATTTCATCGAGCGGCTCGATCCCGCCATTGCCCTCGAACGTTTCGTCTCGCAATCGCCCAAGGAGCTGCTCATCGCGCCCGACTGGGGTTTGAAGAACTACGAGTTCACCGCCCGGGTGAACCGACGCCTCGCCGAACGCGATTCCTGGCAAGGAAAATGCCGAGCCAAACGATCTCTTTAGGTGGTCAGCTTCTACATAAAATAAACAATAGTACGTATCAGGACACACATACGTACGTGCGGCCTTTCACGACCGCTCCTGTGAGCCGACACAATAGTACGTGAGAGGCTACACGTACTATTGTGTGACAAAGACCATATTAAAGTGGATTTTTAATTCCACTGCAGTGAAATTCCCAACGCACTGCAGTGGAATCAAAAATACACTTCGATGGCCCATTTTTTTGTTCGAAAGAAAATAACTTTTTGTTCGAAGGAAATTGGAATTTTCTTCGGAAGAAAATACTTTTTTCTTCGGACAAAATTTTCACCTTGCCTAAAGTGACTCAAAACGGATTACAGGGAAAGCCCGAACGACATCCATCCACGTTTATCAACAGGTTTCTGGCATTTATAAACAACCCCAGAACCAACCTTTTTCCTATTCATAGGATTTTCTTGATCGCCTCGAGCGTTTGGACGGTGAAGGTTGGGATAAAATCCCGCGACGGTTCATTTTGGGGATTGAACCAGATTTGGTCTATCCCGGCATGGTAAGCGCCGGAAATGTCCGCCTCCCACGAGTCGCCGATCATGATCGACTCGGAACGGCGCGAGTTGGTGTTTTGCAGGGCGTAGTCGAAAATGGCCTTATGCGGCTTTTGCACGCGAGCATCTTCCGAAAGGATGATCCGCTGAAAGAAAGAATCGATGCCGGCACTGGCCAGCTTGCGCGATTGCACCTCGCGAAAGCCATTGGAAAGGATGAAAATGCGGTAAGAGGGGCGCAGATAGCGCAACAGGTCGGCCGCGCCGCTGATCAACCGGCTCTTGGTGGCGGTGCGCTCGAGGAAATCGCGATTAATGTCGAGCGCGGCTTGCCGGCTCTCGATGCCAAGCGGACGCAAAACATACAGGAAGCGCTCGACGATGAGCGTCTGGCGATCGACCTCGCCATTCCGGTATTTGGCCCACAGGTCGAGATTGTGCGGCATATAAAAATCGTAGAATGCCTCAAAGGAGGCATAATGCCGATCGAAATGATAATCGGCATACAGCTCTTTGAGGCATTCCCTATTGTTGTGACAGGTATCCCAAAGGGTATCGTCAAGATCAAAGAAGAGGTTCTTGTAGCGCATGGGCTTATCCGACCTCGATCACCAGATATTTACCCAGGCTCCAGAAGGTGTTCTCGTCCTTGATGATGAGCGCGAGATTACCATCCTCGTCCTCGATAAACTCGTAAGAGCCCTCCGGATGGTTGGAGCGCAACTTCGCCTTTTTCGCGAAGAGCGGGATCTCCTTCACCTCGCGGATATCGATGGAAATGAAATAGTCCTTGTTAAAGCCGTCTTGCAGCACTTTCGACTTGGAGAAGAGGCCACCGCCCGACAGGATCTTCTGGTCTTTCAGCTCCTTGGTCGTACCGAAGCAATAGTAAGCGGTATGCAGGGCCTTGTCTTGCTCGTTGATCTTCTCAGACTGCGCGGCAGCTGTTGTCGAAAGGTTCTCGACATCCTCGTTGAGCGAGCTGACCATCTCGTCAAGCTCCTGGATACGCACGTCTTTCTTCGCCAGGTCTTCCTGCAGGGCGACGATCATCTTGGTCTTCTCGTTGAGCTCAGACGACAGGCGTTGCACAGTCTTGCGCAGGGCGTCCGACTGGATGCCGCTTTTCTTCAATTTCTCTTCCAACTCGCTGATCTGCGCTCGGTTCTTCTTGAGAGTCTCGCTAATCAGCTGCATATTTTGCTTGATTTTCTCCCGTCTGGTCTGGCTCAGCTCACCGCCACTCTGCCGCTGGATGGTGATGTAGTTCTCCGCGTCGCGGATAGATTGGATATCGGCCTCAATGTCGTTGAGGGTCGACAACATCTCGTTCAGTTCCTCCGTGCTTTTCGTATTCTCGATACGGAGAGAATCATTCTCCGCTTTCAGTTTCTTGTATTCGGCGGATTGTTGTCCGCAGGAAGCCAACAACGCGGCACACACACAAACGGTCAATACTTTTTTCATGTCCTTTTTCTTTTTAAGTTAAACATCTTTTTCTCTCTTTTCCTTCAGGCCCGACACGATGATGACGATTTCCCCGCGAGGTTCGTTTTCCGTAAAATGCCGGACGACCTCTTTTAGGCTTCCTCGCACCGTTTCTTCATGTATTTTAGATATTTCCCTCGATACGGAGACTTCCCTGTCCTCGCCGAAGTACTCAATGAACTGGGTCAATGTCTTGACCAACCGGAAAGGAGATTCATAAATTATCATGGTCCGGCTTTCCGCCGAAAGTTCTTTCAATCGTGTTTGCCGCCCTTTCTTCTGGGGCAGGAAGCCCTCGAAGCAGAAACGGTCGTTTGGCAATCCCGAGTCGACCAACGCCGGAACAAAAGCGGTAGCGCCGGGCAAACATTCCACGTCGACTCCTCGCCTGACGCACTCGCGGACAAGCAGGAAGCCGGGATCGGAAATAGCGGGCGTGCCGGCATCGGAAACCAACGCGATGTTCTCGCCCCCCAAAACACGTTCGGCGATCTCCTCGACGGTCTGGTGCTCGTTGAACTTATGGTGCGAGCGCATGGGTTTCTGTATGTCGAAATGCTTGAGGAGCACGCTGGTGGTGCGTGTGTCTTCAGCCAGAATGAGATCAGCCTCCTTCAGGGCCTTAATGCCCCGGAAGGTCATGTCATCCAAATTCCCGATCGGAGTGGGTACGACAACAAGTTTTGCCATTCTCTTTTTTTTATATTAATGTAGGTTTATAAAAATCGTTTCTCGAGGAGCTTGATGAAATCAGCCGCCGTTGGATCGTCCGGATCCCATCGTGCATGCTCGTTAAGATAGGCGATGGCCTCCTCGTATGAACCGATACCGTTGAGTGCCTGGACAGTGGCATTGATCGCCTCCTCATTCCCCTTGAACAGGTCACGCTTGAAACGGAACCAGTCGTTGAGACTGATCGCCTTGCGGAAATCGGTCAGGCTCTTCTTCTCGATCACGTCGTTGAGCGAGATCTTGCTTGTCGCGGCCGACTCGACCGGCTTATGCGCCTCGGGAGCCTGCTGGACGACGGGCGGTTCCTGCCGCTCGGCAGGTTTCTGCTCGGGTTCAGCCACGACTATTGCCGGTTCCTCGACCTTAGATGTCACCGGCTCCTCGGGCTTGGGCTCAGGCCTTGTCTCCGGCTCAAGCACCGGCTCAACATCGACAGCCTTGACTTCCGGTTCGGCCATTGCTACACCCGAACGGTTGATTGAGTCGATCAGGCGTTGGTGTTCCGCCATCTGCTCACGCAAAAGCTGGACTTGCGCCTCCTCCAGCGCATGAAGTTTCTCCAGAAAACCCAGATTCAACGTGAATACCTGGTTCAGAAGGGATGCCGGATAAATTTCCGCCTCCCTCATCTCCATCAATAACTTTTCTATTTTATGAAGATCAATTAACAAGTTATCTATTCTAGAACTGTCCATCGCTTTAGGTTGTTAAATATCCCTTATCGGACTCTTTCTTTCAAGCCACTCGGAGCAAATGTAATTAATTTTTCGGAATAACGATCATTTTGACAAAAAAAGCTCACCAGACCTATTCCCGGAAGGCCTCGGGCAGGTTCACGAGATAGAGCCGATGTGTCGCCCGGGTAATAGCCGTATAAAGCCAGCGATAGAAATCCTCGCCCATCATCTCCTCCGTAACATAGCCAATATCAAGAAAAACGTTCATCCATTGCCCGCCTTGCGCCTTATGGCAGGTGATGGCGTAGGCATACTTGACCTGTGCCGCATTATAGAAAGGATCCTCCTTCATTTTCTTGTACTTACCCACCTTGGTCGGAACGTCGGCATAATCCTCAAGGATCGTATTAAAAAGCAGGTCATTGCGTTCTTTCGGCAGGGCGGGCGACTCGCTTTGGAGCGTATCCAGCAAGATCTTCATCTCCAGCTCGAGGTCGTGATCAGGCAGGTCGGCCAGGATATCGGCAAATCGGAAACCATAAAGCTCTTGGACACGACGCACACGACGTACACGCAGGATCTCACCGTTAGCGATGAAATCCAGATTCTCACGCTTGTCATTCCAATAATAATTGTTGCGCGCCACCATCAGGCGGTCGCCGGTCGCGATCTCTTCCTCCTGGAAAAGGACACGACCACGGATGCCGTTGTTGTAAATGTTAGCCCGCTTGTTCGACCGGGTAATGACAATAGTCTCGTCGACTCCGTCGCGGCTGTAGGCAGTCGACAGCGCCTCAATCAGTTCATCACCTCGAGTCGGGATCACATCCGGGAAACCATCGAGGCGCAAACGTGGATAAAGATAGATCTCACCCTCACGAAGGGCGTCGCGTATCCGGGTGGCATTGAACAGGATACCGGAATCACTCTCCTGACGCACAACTTGGGTCAGCCGTGCCTGACGCACCTCAAGACCATAACCACACAGCAGGTCGGGATTAAGCGCCGGGCTCTCCTCTTGCGTCACCGGTGGCAACTGCGCCGTATCGCCGATCAGCAACAGCCGGCAATTCACGCCGGAATAAACGAAATGAACCAGATCGTCGAGCAAACGGCCCGATCCGAAGCCTCCAAATCCATCATTCGCGATCATGGATGCCTCATCTACGATAAAAATTGTATCTTTGTGGAGATTATCGGCGGCGACGAAGTTGCTCGTCTCGTTCGAGAAGGCCTTTTGCCGGTAGATCTTCTTGTGAATGGTGAAGGCTTTCTCGTCGGCGTAACCTGCAAAGACTTTTGCCGCACGACCTGTCGGCGCAAGGAGAAGGCATTTTTGCTGGAGCTCCTTGAGTGTTTTCACAAGAGCGCCGACCAGCGAGGTCTTTCCCGTACCCGCATAGCCGGTGACAAGCAGCAGCTCGTCCGGCTTGTCCGAAAAGACAAAATCGGCCAGGATTTGGATGGCCGACGCTTGCTCCTCGGTCGGGTTATGGGGGAAATTCTGGCAGATTTTGAGGAATATATAATTATTTATCATTTTCTTCGTAATAATTTTGGCAATAAAGGTAGTGTATTAAATATTCTTTTTTAAATTTGCCGAACGAAATAAATTCAAAAAACAATACAAACCATGAAAGTTACATTAAAACTATTACTGTCTGTAGCAGTCGTACTGCTGGCTTACATGTGCTATCAGAGCATCATGACACCGATCAAGTTCGATAAGGAGAAGGAGATTCGTGACGACGCGATCATCGCTCGTCTGATTGAGATCCGTAAAGCTCAAATCGAGTACAAGAACGTGAAGGGAACTCACGCTAAAACGTTTGACGAGTTAGCGAACTTCTTGAACACCGAAAAACTGCCTTTCTTGATTAAGGAAGGTGTCTTGACTGATGAGCAATTAGAGCAAGGTATGACTGAGCAAGAGGCCGTAAAGAAAGGTCTTATCCGTCGTGATACGGTTTGGGTATTGGCGAAGGATACTATTTTAGGCGCAAACTATAATGTTGCGGATATGCGTTACGTACCGAATGTTCCGGGTGAGAAGATTGAGTTCAAGATGGACACAGCTACTTTGACTTCCGGTTCAGGTTATCAGATCAAGGTTTTCGTTTGCGAGGTTCCGTTCGCATCTTACTTGCGTGACATGGACGCTCAGTTGACTTACAACTTGATCGACAAGGCTCAGAAACAAAACAAATTCCCGGGCTTGCGTGTTGGTTCTCTGGAGGAGATCAATAATAATGCCGGAAACTGGGAGTAATCGTATTATATGAATATTCCTATTCCCGACGCGCTAACTTCGGAAAATTCTTTAGAATATATAGTGTCCATCCGGTTGTCACCGGATGGACTTTCTTTTTCCGGCTACCGCCCATCCGTCGACGGGAGTTTTTTTTATCGCCCGGTTAAGTTCGACAATGCCTCGAATTACATCACCGGCCTAAAGAACTGTTTCTTCTCGAACGAATGCCTGTCTTGGCCGTACGCGAAGGTCCGCATTGTCTGTCTGGCAGGTTATACACTCGTTCCAGAACCCTTTTATGATGAGGCACACGGACGAGAATGGCTTGAGCTTTGCTATCTGAAACCCGGCGATCGAGTCTTGACGGCACCTATTGACGCTATTCAGGCACGTTTGGTATATGGACTTGACGAGGCAGTCTGGTCTTTTTGCTCCCGCTCATTCGTAAAAGCGGAATTCTCGCACTATCTGGAAGCGTTACTGGCGATGTGGCTTCGTGAAAGCCAATCGGACGAGTCGAGACGGATGTATGTTGTGGTTGAGGGGAAACGGATGGACGTGGCTTGTGTCGATAAGGGAAAACTTCTTTTCCTGAATACCTTTTCCGCCCCCGAGTTGAATAATCAAATCTATTTCATATTATATGTCTGGAAACGGATGGGATGGTCTGTTGAGCGGGACACGCTCGCCCTTTATGCGGATTCATCCGTGCGATCCGGACTCCTGGAGCGCCTGAAGGAATACTTACGCCAGGTACACGTCATGGCGGTACCCGCCGAGGTGTACACACGAGGAACAGACCTCTTCAAGGCTCCGGTAGATATAATCGCTTTTTCATTATGAGAATCATTAGTGGTATCTATGGCCGGCGACGTTTCGACGTGCCGTCGAGTTTCAGCGCACGTCCGACAACGGATTTCGCCAAGGAAAACCTATTTAACGTGATCGTCAACCGGATGGAACTGGAAGGGACCGACGCATTGGATCTCTTCTCGGGAACAGGCAGCATCTCTTTTGAGCTGGTATCGAGAGGTTGCCGGATGGTAACGGCTGTTGAGAAGAACGGCCAACACGCAGCCTTCATCTCGAAAGTAACCAAAGAGCTGGGCACAAAAGCCCTGCGCCTGGTGAAAGGGGATGTCTTCCGTTTTTTGAAATCCGCTCCCGAAAAGGGCTTTGATTTCATCTTCGCCGATCCACCCTATGCCCTGCCCGAGCTTCCGGATGTTCCCAAAATCGTACTTGAGCGTGGCTTATTACGTCCAGGAGGCCTGTTCGTAATGGAACATCCCAAAGAATACGACTTCTCCAACCTGCCGGGTTTTGAGGAACGACGGGTTTACGGATCGGTCAATTTCAGCCTTTTCGTCAGAGAAGAGGAGAGAACAGACGCATAAACGACTCAGCCAGGCGGCGCTTAATCGGACGCTTGAACCACTGTGCCGGATTCAGTTGCTCGCAATGACGCATATCATCGAGAAAGATCTTTTTCATGCGCAAGGCAAAATCCTTGTGATAAACAAACGAGTTGATCTCGAAATTATGCTCAAAGCTGCGGAAATCCATGTTGGCCGAGCCGATGGAAGTGATGTAATCATCACTGATGATCAATTTGGAATGCAGGAATCCCGGCAGATAGAAATAGATCTTGGCACCCGCCTTCACCATTTCGTCGATGAAAGAGTGGCTGGCGATGTTGGCTGTCCGCGTGTCCGAATGTTTGGGCAACATCAGGCGAACATCGACACCGCTCAGAGCGGCGATCTGGAGAACCTGATTCAATCCTTCGGTTGGCAGGAAATAGGGTGTCTGGATGTAGACATATTTCTTTGCGTTGGCGATCAATTGGATGGTCGCCTGAAGCAAGGTGCGCCACGGACCGATCGGACCACTGGTGGCAATTTGCATGATCGTGTCGCTTAGGTCCGGCACGGAAGGGTAATAGACCTCACCCTTCAATCTTTTCTTGCTGACCACATACCAATCAATCAGAAAGGCAGATTGCAACCCTTGAACGCCTTTTCCCTCAATCCGGAAATGAGTATCACGCCATTTACCCCAAGCGACGCCCTTGACATAACGGTCGGCTACGTTCATACCACCAATGAAGCCGATCTTCCCATCAATGACAACCACTTTTCGGTGGTTACGATAGTTCACCTTGCTGGAGAAAATGGGGAAAACCACCTTCAGGAAAGGATAAACCTCGATACCCGCCTCCTTCATGGTCTTGAAGAAACGCCCTTTCACATTCCAGCAACCGACATCATCATACATGACCCGAACCTCAATACCTTCCCGAGCTTTTTGGATCAAAGCGTCACGAATCGCCCGACCAATCTCGTCATCGTTGAAAATATAATATTCAATATGGATGTGATGCTTAGCCTCTCGAATCGCTTCCAGAAGATCATGGAACTTATCGGCCCCATTAGTATAGACCTTAATTCGTGAGCCATAAAGCAATGGAGAATGGTTACTGTTCGCCAAAAGCTCAGAAAGAGGACGATAGGTCGGCTGGATCGTACTGTTATCCAGGATCCCATGGCTCCTGCCAGGCTGGCGCATGATACGCTTGTAAGTGCGCCTCGATATGACTCGTTGCTTACGGTTGTCCTGTCCAAAAATAAGGTAAAGCAGCAGACCCAAACCTGGCGCCAACAGCAAGACAATTACCCAGGGAATGGTTTTCAGAGGATTGCGATTCTCGGTGATAATAACCAGTATCAGCCCAATAGTCGTAATGAAGTACAATAACAGGAATATCGTACCCATAATGTATTCGATTTGTATGAACGATAGCATGAGCCTCTCCCCTCTTTTTTCGTGATAATGGTTGGCTAAGTTAGGAAGTGTTTCCCACATTGGCAATAATCTCACCCGCCTTTCTTAATAAAAAAACCCGAAAATCAGATTGGCAACACTACTAACCTGATTTTCGGGCTCGCTGTAATCTGTTAGAAATTATTTCAATGCTTTCCGCTTCCAACGGAAGAACAAGAAAAGAACAACCACGAGGATCACGCCTGTCACCACCATGGATATGGGCGTCGACAAACCGAAGCCCTCGGGAGCAACAAAGATATAATTTCCACACACGGCTGTCATAAACAAGGCCGGTATCAAAGTTACCCAATATAATTTACGCTCCTCCACCAAATAAATGGTCAAAGCCCACAATGTGAAGACCGCCAATGTCTGGTTACACCAAGCGAAATAACGCCAGATCATATCGAATCCAGCCTGGTCTTTCAAGCTATAAAGCAGTAAGGCTATCGCTGCCACAAACAAAGGAATGCAGATCATCAAACGCTTCGAGATGCTCTTCTGCTCCATGTGCAAGAAATCTGCGACTATCAGACGGGCAGATCGGAAGGCCGTATCACCCGAAGTGATCGGTGCGGCAATCACGCCCAAGATCGCCAATAGGCCACCAAACGTGCCAAGCCATTCTTTCGTGATACTATCCACGACAACTGCGGCGTTGCTCTCGCCCATCCCGTTCTCATGGAAGAAATAGGTCGCGGCGGCGGCCCAGATCAGGGCGACGATGCCCTCGACAATCATGGCGCCATAAAAGACCGGATAGGCATAACGCTCGTTTTTCATGCAACGGGCCATCAATGGGCTCTGGGTCGCGTGGAAACCGGAGATCGCCCCGCAGGCGATGCTGACAAACATGATCGGGAAGATAGGCAAGCCGCTCGGATGCGTATTCTTCAAACCATCCGTTATTTCCGGCAGGGCAGGCCAATGAACGAAAAGCATCACTAGTATGCCAACTACCATAAAAAGCAAGGCTATAGCGAAAAGCGGATAAACCTTGCCGATAATCTTATCGATAGGCAAGAGAGTCGCCAGGACATAATAAGCAAAGACAACGATAATCCAGAAAGTCGTATCGAGGCTTTCTGGTGTGAGAGAGGCGAGCAACCCGGCAGGTCCTGCCACGAAAACCGCTCCGACCAAACACATCAGGATCACGGTAAAGCCACGCATGAATTGCATGAAATTCTTTCCAAGATAACGGCCAATCAGTTCAGGAAGACTTTCTCCGCCATAGCGCAAGGAGAGCGCTCCAGCTAAAAAATCGTGTGTTGCTCCAGCAAATATGCTGCCCAATACAATCCAGAGAAAAGAGGCCGTACCAAATTTAGCCCCCATAATCGCTCCAAAAATCGGGCCTAATCCGGCGATATTCAAGAATTGAATCATAAAGATTTTCCAGGTTGGCATCGGGATGTAATCCACACCATCTTGCTTACTATAAGCAGGAGTTTGCCGAGAAGGGTCAAGCCCAAAAATCCGTGCCACGAATCTCCCATAAAAGAGATAGCCCGCGATCAAGGAGAGCAGGCAAAAAATAAATGTTATCATTCGTTGTATTAATAAATGAGAAAGATGGATGACGGAAATACTCCCATCATCCATCAAAGAAATTAATTGATTGATTAATAAATTATATCTTAGTTATTCAACAGGCGTTTGACGGCCTCGGATATCATCCGCCCTTCCGCCCGACCGGCCAAAGCTTTGGAAGCGACTCCCATGACTTTACCCATATCTTTCGGAGAGGAAGCTCCAACCTCAGCGACAATCTTCCGTAGCTCCGCCTCCAGCTCCTCGGCCGACATCTGTTTCGGCAGATACCTCTCGATAACAAGCACCTGTCCCATCTCGACCTCCGCCAAGTCCTCACGGCCTTGTTGCTTATAGATCTCAGCCGAATCACGGCCTTGCTTAACGAGTTTTTGCATGATCTTCAGCGCGTCCGCGTCGGTTAATGTATCGTTGGCTCCCGGGGCGGTCTTCGCCTCAAGGAAGCACTTCTTTACGTTTCGCAAAGTCTCAAGGGCAACTTTATCCTTTGCTTTCATCGCGTTTTTAATGTCTTCGCTGACTTTCTCGAATAAATCCATATCTTATCTAAATTTTATTTTTCCCGCAGAACGGTTATTTGAGCTAAATTCTGGTTGTTTCTTCATCTCAGACATCGGATTACTTACTGGCTGACTTGTCCGCGCCATATCAATAGAAATTTTAGAGCGTGCACGTGCCACCAATTTCGGATCCCGATTATAAGTCGGATTCTCTTCCAGCAAGGAAATCAAAGCTTCATCATCCAACTCCTCTTGAGTCAGCACGACCGATTTAACCCGTGAGACGAACCGACCATTCTTTTGAGCAGAAGCTCCATAATATTTGCCAATCAATTCGCGGTCTTTCTGCTCCTTCATCAGTCTCTCCTCTTCCAAACGAAGCTCCTCTTCTGTCATCTGAGCGGCTTCCGCACGACGCTTGTCCGCAATTTGAGGAATATCGTCCATCGTAAATCCTGTCGCAAGAATCGTCATCTTCACCTTGTTTCCAAGAGAATTATCGATAGCCGTACCCCAAATCACCTCAATATCACGATTGAACTCAGCCATAAAATTATGAACGTCGTTCATCTCCTCCATCCGCAATTCCGCCTCCTCACTAAAGTAGACGTTAAACAGGATCTTCTTCGCATTCTTCACATCGTTGTTGCTCAACAACGGAGAGTTAAGCGCATCCTCAACGGCCTGACGAACACGACCTTCACCCTCGCCATAACCATTACTCATCAAGGCTACGCCACCATCTTTCATAGTCGTATTGACATCTGCGAAGTCCAAGTTGATAATACCAGGCAAGGTAATGATCTCTGCGATACTCTTCGCCGCAATAGTCAAGGTATCATCCGCCTTACCAAAAGCGTTCATAACAGACAGATCCGAATAAATCTCACGTAAACGCTCGTTATTGATCACCAGGAGAGCGTCTACATTTTTGGCAATCTCCTCGACGCCATTCAAAGCCTGTATAATCTTCCGCTCACCCTCGAACAGGAATGGAATCGTCACAATACCTACAGTCAGGATACCCATATCTTTCGCGATACGAGCGATGACAGGAGCAGCACCCGTTCCGGTTCCTCCACCCATACCTGCGGTGATAAAAACCATCTTCGTGCCGTCGTTAAGCATATTGCGCAAATCGTCAATACTTTCCTCAGCAGCCATCATAGCTCGCTCAGGTTTGTTTCCCGCACCCAAACCTTGCGTAATCTCCCGTCCCAACAACAATTTCACAGGGACATCCGAACGATTCAAAGCTTGATTATCCGTATTACACAACACGAATGTAACATCCTGGATCCCCTCCTTGAACATGTGCGTGACAGCGTTGCCACCTCCGCCGCCAACCCCGATCACCTTGATAATCTTAGGGGTTTCTGTCGGGCAGTTGAAATTTAATATCGTATCGTCCATTGTGTTCTGATTTTCTTTCTTATGTTATTATTTTGTCGTTTCCCCATTCTCACTCTCATTGAACAGGTCACGTCCAATATTCTCTGCCTTTTGTGTCCAGTTCTTCCACCATGAACCACTATTCTTCTTCCTTGAGGGCTTCACCTGTGGTTGCTCTGGTTCCTTTTTCACCTCTTCCTTCACCTCTTGAACAGGCTCCTCCTTTTCAATAACCGGTTTAGGTTCAGGTTTGGGAGGAATATACAAAGCGCAATTCTTCGTTCCTTTCATCAACAGGCCAACAGCGACCGCATATTCCGGATTATTGGAAACAACCAGGTCTCCATTAGCGATTACCCCTTTTCGTATTGGCGTAAAGCGGACTTCCATTTTTAACCGCTCGCTCATGACTTCTTGCAAATCTTTCAATGCCGCACCACCACCAGAAATGACAATACCCGCACCCAACGAGTTCAAGATGCCTGTAGCCTCCAACCGAGCATAAACATTTTCCAAGATCTCATTCGCACGCGCTTCAATAACATTGTTCAATTCTGCCACCTTGATTTCCCGAAGACCAAGTCCATCCGCCAAACTAACCTGAACCGTCAAATCACTATCCTTATCATTTTTGGCCCGTCCATAAGTTATTTTCAAACGTTCTGCCTCAGACTCTACGACACGCAAGCTCGTGATATCCCTAGTAATCAAATTACAACCCAAAGGAATAACAGTCAAACTTATCAACTTTCCACCTTTATAGACAGTCACGGATGTCACGCCAGCCCCGAAATCAACAAGGGCGCAGCCAAGATCCTTCTCATTATCGCTCAACTTCACATCACCCAAAGCCAACGGAGACACCAAAATTCCCGCAACCTCAATATTCGCTTGTTCCGCAATACTGTTGATAACATTCAACTTCAAGGACGGCCTACCCACAATGAGCTTATAACGAGCCTCTATCCTAGAACAAGAGACTCCAACCGGATTCGACTCGAGCCGATCGTCCAAATAATAGGATGGTGATACTACATCAAGCACACTCAACATCTCCGGACGATAAGTGAGGCACTCCTGATATAAAGACTCGATAATGCTTTCGGTCACCACGCCTTCAGTTCCTAATACTTTACAAACCGTATGATCAATAGATCGGATGGACTGTCCTCCCAGACCAATATAAACTTTTCCTATTTTAGCGCCATTTAGTTTGTTTTCCAATTTCAGGATTAAGCGTTTAATTTTGCTGGCTGTCTCTTTCACGTTATATACACAGCCTCTCCGAATACAAGAACTAGAGCTCTCCACCTCATAATTAATCACAGAGAGAGAGCCTGACGCATCCTTAACGCCAACCATTCCGACCATGTGGGAGCTTCCCAAATCGATCGCCGCTATAAAGTCCGTGTATGTCATATCTATATTTTATTTTTTTGTACAAACTATTTGGTTCTTATACTTTAAATCTATTACGCTATATTTATCCCATCCAACTTTTGGTATAGCCTGATCATAAAAAAGTCTCAACTTATTCAACTTCTCCTCAAAATCATCTAATGACCCCAAGACAATCCTGAAACGGCCAACCCTTGGGATCAACTCAACCTCCTTGTTAGGGAACACGCAAATTTGTTCTATTTGATTATTCCAAAACTCATTGTCTTGCAAAAATAATGCAAATTCATATAATTCGTTCTCGGCGAACTCTTTTTCCATGTACCCAGTGGCAATAGGCACATGCGCAACATATCGCTGACTAATGGGCATCGTCGTACCTTTGTTATCAACATAATATGCACCATTCGCCGACATCACCCGCAATATCGGCATTTTTTGCGTAACTTCCAATTTTATTTTTCCTGAAGGTGTTTTATAGACTTCCGCCTCAGAAATCATCTCGTTTTTTATCAAATGTTTTTCAATGGAATCCGTATTAATAGCAGATAGTTTTTTCTTAAGAGGAGAAAGCCCATCACGCTTAAGCAAGGAGATTAGATCTGACTCATTCACAAAATGCTTATCCAAGCTATCACGTACGATAATTTCAATACCTTGACATAGATGCTCATTACGTTCCTTATGGAATAGCACATAAGAAAACGCAATGTAACAACTTAATATCACGGTTAATATGATAGACAATATGCGGACCACGAATATTCTTGTTTTAAGATTTAGCCTGATTGCTCAACACTTCCTTTACAGGGTCGATCAACCGTTCAATATTTCCAGCTCCAAGCATTAACACAATATCATACGATTTTGATGACATGAAATCGATCAGCTCTGACATTTTAAGCAAGTGCTTATTTTCAATCGCCACCTTGTTAAATATAATTTCCGAGCTTACCCCAGGAATTGGCTCCTCACGCGCTGGATAAATATCCAACAATATCAACTCATCCAAAAGGGAAAGACTAGTCGCAAAATCAGCCGCAAAATCACGTGTTCGCGTATACAAATGCGGTTGGAATATTCCTGTGATCTTACGATCCGGATAAAGTTCTCGTACGGATAAAATCGAGGCTTTTATTTCAGCAGGATGATGAGCATAATCATCTATGAGAACAACTTTATCTGTCTTTAGATGAAAATCAAATCGCCGACGAGCACCCCGAAATGTTGCCATTGCGGCCTTGATTTCCTTTGCCGCAGCCCCATTCAACCATGCCAACGCCATTGCGGCCACGCCATTTTCAATATTGATCTTAACAGGAACACCTAAATAGACATCCTCAATACGAACATCAGGACCAACAAAATCAAAAATAATATCACCATTCCCAATACGGATATTCTCCGCATGAAAATCTCCCCCATCTACAGCGGAATAAGTATATATCTTACCTTTAAAGCCACTCGTGTCCAATTGAATACCTTTTCGGATGACAAGGCATCCCTGAGGGTTTATCAAAGATACGAATTTAGCGAAACTCTCACGATAAGCGGCCTCCGTTCCATAAATATCCAAATGATCAGGATCAACAGCCGTTATAACGGCCATATACGGAGAAAGCCAATGAAATGAACGATCAAACTCATCCGCCTCTATAACCGCCAAATCGCTATTGGAAGAAAGCATTAAATTACTGTCATAATTCTTCAATATGCCACCAAGAAACGCATTACAATCCAAATGAGATTGCTTCAATATATGAGCCAACATGGAAGAGGTTGTCGTCTTTCCATGTGTTCCAGCCACACATAAACTCCGATTATGCCTTGTAATCAAACCTAACAGTTGCGCCCTTTTCATGATTTCAAAGTTGTTGTTCCTGAAAAAGGTCAGTTCCGAATGATTATCAGGTATGGCAGGCGTATAGACAATCAAAGTATGAGTTGGATCCTTGAATATATCTGGAATACTATTGACATCATCCTCGTAGTGAATTAAAGCTCCCTCTAATTTAAGCGACTCTGTCAAATCCGTACGTACACGATCATAGCCTCCAACCTTTTTATTATTAAAAAGGAAATAACGAATCAAGGCACTCATACCGATTCCACCCGCACCCACAAAATAGACGGCTTTTATTTCATCCATATTCATGTTTATGTCTCCTCTAGGTAAATTCCCCGTAAAGATACAACGAAGATCTATTCTTTCTCTATATTATCCAATAATCTTTATAATCTCATCAACAATCCGATCCGCACTATGAGGTTGAGCTAATGAAGAGATGTGTTCACTCAATGTCTTAAGCCGTTCTTCATCGTTAACGATCTCCAAAGCCTCCTTAACCAATCGTTTTTCAGCCTCCGCATCAGGGATCATAATAGCCGCACCATGATCAACTAAAGCCATCGCATTCTTGGTTTGATGGTCCTCTGCCACATTGGGAGAAGGAACCAAAATAACAGGTTTTCCCAACAAACACAATTCTGATATGGAACCAGCTCCAGCTCTTGAGATCACCAAATCAGCGGCGGAATAGGCATAGTCCATTCTTGTAATAAAATCAGAACACCATATAGGAATACCTCGATAAGCTTTCAGATGTTTTGATGCCTCATTATAATAATAACGCCCAGTTTGCCAAATAACCTGAACCTTCGACGCAAAAAGAGAATCAAGACCATTCTCAATACTCCGGTTAATTGTGCGTGCGCCCAAACTTCCGCCTACAACCAATATGGTTTTCTTTTCAGGCGACAGATTGAAAAATTTCAGAGCCTCCTCACGTTTGTCCCGAGCCTCCTCCAAATCCATTCGGACAGGATTTCCAGTCATCACAATCCTCTCTTTCGGGAAAAAACGCTCCATATTCTCATAGGCAACACATATTTTTTTAACACGCTTAGCCAAAAGTTTATTTGTAACACCCGCATACGAATTCTGCTCTTGGATCAAAGCAGGAATACCCAAAGAGGTCGCAATCCATAAAGTTGGTCCACTAGCATATCCACCAACTCCAATTGCAATATCAGGCTTAAATTCAGATATCGTTTTTCGAGCTCCCAACAGACTCTTCGCCAAACGGAATAAGACCTTAATGTTATTCAACAAATGAGAACGGTCGAAACCGCTGACAGGCAATCCTATTATTTTATAACCGGCCGCAGGAACTCGTTCCATTTCCATCCTGTCTTCCGCTCCAACAAAAAGAATCTCAGAATTTGGGAATCTAGCCTTAAAAGCGTTAGCGATTGAAATCGCCGGGAAGATGTGGCCTCCAGTTCCGCCACCACTGATTATTAATCGATAATTTTTCATATAGTCTCTTTTAATTCTTCAGGATTGTTGATAATATCCATTTGTTCCCTTTTTTCGACACTCACATCTGGATGATCTACGGAAGGATCCTCTTCGTCGTTACCCATACCCGCACCGAACCGGCTTATACTTAATATGATGCCAAAATAGATACACGATATCAAAGTAGATGTTCCACCTCGGCTAACCAAAGGCATAGGTTGTCCTGTTACAGGAATCAAATTGACGGCCACTGCCATATTCGCTAAAGCCTGAACTACGACTAACAAACCACATCCTAAAACCAGATATTTCGGGAAAATCTTATCACATTTCCGGGCAATAATACCAACCCTAATGAGCAATATAATATAAAGCAACAGCACGACAACACCTCCAACATAACCCAATTCCTCTATAATTATCGCATAAATAAAATCAGAATAGGCCTGTGGCAAGAAATCACGTTGCTGACCATGACCTGGCATCTGCCCCAATAATCCTCCTCGAGCGATCGCGATCTTCGCATGAGATACCTGATAATTCTCATCCGTGATTTTATATGAACCATCCTCTTCTTCTCCAGAAGGTTCAAAAAAACGTTCGAGACGAGCCTTGACCGTACTTACTCGATCCGGAAAATATTTCTCGATAGTCGCTTCATCAAGCGTCTTCAACAAGCCTAGCACAATTCCTCCCATAAGCAAAAGGAATCCCGCCAATTTTCCCAATCGGATTAAAGATATTTGCCCAATAAACATCATCAGGAAACAAACCCCGAATAGCATGAATCCTGTCGAAAAGTTCTCTGGTAGAATCAAGGCACAAGTCAAACCAACCCCGATCAAAATATACCGGAACATATGCCGATCGCTAATACTACCACGTCTGCTTAGCAAAAAAGAGGTATAAACGATACAAGCCAATTTAGCGAACTCAGATGGCTGAAATTGCATTCCAAAGAATTCCAGCCAACGATGGGCATCATTAGCCTCAATTCCGATGAATGGCGTAACAATAAGCATCAAGATGGAAACTGGCAATAATATGATAAAGCCCGAAAAAAAACGGCAAGGGATATTATGCAATATCAAGACCAAGGCAAATCCTCCTAACAAAAACGTCGCATGTCTAGCAATCGGCCCCCAATGATTCGCGTTTTTATAAGCGATCGTACTGGTTGCGCTAAAAACTTCCACCACCGAAATAAGACACAGGAGCATAAAGATGATCCATATTACCCGATCTCCCTTGAATAACTTATTGGCTAGTTCCATCTGTCGCTTTATTATTAAAGTCAATTAATCATAAATTCCGGACACAAGCCTTGAATTGTTCTCCTCTATCCTCGTAGCTCTTGAACAAATCGAAGCTTGCGCAACAGGGCGACAACAAGACCGTATCCCCTTTTTGAGCCAAATGGTAAGCTTTCGATACAGCCTCTTCCATAGACTTGGCATCCTCAATCTTGTCGATTTTCCCATCAAAAAAGGCATGTAATTTCCGGTTGTCTACACCCAGGAAAATCAGGGCGCGAACCTTTTGCTTGACAAGAGCCTCTATCTCAGAATAGTCATTTCCCTTATCTGTTCCACCAAGTATCAAGACCAATGGTGTGGTCATACTTTGTAAAGCATACCAGCAAGAATTGACATTTGTCGCTTTTGAGTCATTGATATACTCAACACCCCGAACCCGAAGAACACGCTCCAAACGATGCTCCACGCCCGCAAAGTCACTCAAAGAAGCCCGGATATTCTCATCTCTTATGTCTAACAATTTTGCCGCAATTGCTGCCGCCAAAGAGTTATAAAGATTATGAGTTCCCGTTAATGCCAATAAATTTTGATCCATAGTAAATATTCCTTTAGAGGTTTCAACTATAAATTTCTTGTCTTTCGTATAGCCTTTCACACCTGGACAATAATTCTCGGAGAAAGGATAGAGAGTAGCCGAAGGATGTCGCTTCTCGATTTCTCGGCTAATGATCGGATCATCATTCCAAAAGATAAACATATCATCTTTGGTCTGGTTTTGTAGGATACGGAATTTTGCGTCAACATAATTCTGCATCTTGTAATCATAACGGTCCAGATGATCTGGCGTTATATTCAACAATATAGCGATATCCGCCTTGAAGTCATACATATTATCCAACTGGAAACTGCTAAGCTCAATTACATAAACAGCATGTGGATCCTCTGCGACCTGCAGTGCCAAACTATTACCTACATTTCCAGCTAATCCAACATCGACTCCCGCTTGTTTCAAGATGTGGTACACCAACATGGTTGTCGTTGTCTTACCGTTACTTCCAGTGATACAAACCATCTTTGATTTTGTATATCTTCCGGCGAACTCGATCTCGGATATAATATTGATTCCTTTTTCCTTTATTTTCTGGATAATCGGGGCCTTGTCTGGTATACCCGGGCTCTTAATGATCTCTGCCGCTTCTAATATTTCCGTTTCCGTATGTTGTCCCTCTTCCCAACGGATACCTCTTTGTGACAACATCTCCTTATATTTCGGCTTGATCGATGATTTATCGGAAACGAAAACCGCAAATCCCTTTTGCTGGGCTAAAATTGCCGCTCCGGTACCACTTTCCCCAGCGCCCAATATGACTATCTTCTTATTATCCATTTTATCTCATTTTTAATGTCACTATTGTTATTACAGCTAAAATTATGCCAATCAACCAAAACCGGACAACAATTTTAGACTCCGGAACGACATTGATCGGTTTTTGGATCAAAGCGTTAATACCCGCATTTCCCGCTTTCTGGAAATGATGATGTAACGGAGCCATCTTAAAGATCCGCCGTCCTTCGCCATATTTCTTCTTGGTATATTTAAAATAGAATGTCTGTAAGATCACGGACAAATTTTCCACCAAGAAAATACCACACAATATCGGGATTAACAGCTCCTTTCGGATGATTATGGCAAAAACAGCAATAATACCTCCCAATGTTAAACTACCCGTATCACCCATAAAGACCTGGGCCGGATAGGCATTATACCATAAGAAACCAACAGTCGCCCCAATAAACGCCGCCGCAAATACCACCAATTCTTCCGCACCTGGGATAAACATAATGTTCAAGAACGATGCGAATTCAACGTGTGAAGACATATAGGCCAAGATACCAAGAGCCATACCTATGATCGCCGAACTTCCCGCCGCAAGACCATCCAATCCATCAGTCAGGTTTGCGCCATTAGAAACGGCAGTCACGACAAAGATGACCATTATAACGAATATGAGCCATGCGGCCTCCTCCTTATATTCACCAACCCAAGAGACCAAGCTCGCGTAATCGAAATTATTGTTCTTGACAAACGGGATGGTCGTCTTTGTTGATTTTGTCTCATTCTTATGATAACGAACCTCTTCAATAACATTATCATGGCGAATCTCCATATTCTCCCGAATTACGACATCCGGACTAAGGAACAATACCAGACCGACGATCAAACCAAGACCGAATTGTCCGATAATCTTAAACTTACCGTGCATTCCCTCTTTATTTTTCCGGAAAACCTTGATATAATCATCAGCGAATCCCAAAGAACCTAACCACATAGTGGTCACCAACATCAGGATGACATAGATATTGCCCAACTTAGCGCACAAAAGCGTTGGAACCAAAATCGCGATGATAATAATGATGCCTCCCATTGTAGGTGTTCCCTTCTTACTCATTTGTCCTTCCAGTCCCAAATTTCGGATCGTTTCTCCTATCTGGAGATATTGCAAACGATCAATAATCCGGCGACCGATGGCTGTTGAAATAAACAGGGACAGGATCAACGCCAAACCTGAACGGAATGAAATGTACTTAAACATTCCAGCTCCGGGAATATCCAATTGATCTAAATAATTAAACAGATAATACAACATAATTTATCCTCTCTTTTGTGTTGAGAAAATCTGACGTATTTGTTCCCTGTCATCAAAATGATGTTTCACGCCTTTTACCTCTTGATAATCCTCATGTCCTTTCCCCGCGATCAAGATGACGTCTCCCTTTTGAGCCAACATGGTCGCAGTCTTGATGGCTTGTGCCCGATCCGTAACACACAATACCTGTGTCATCTCCTCTGGCGTCAACCCTGCCGTCATATCCTGGATAATCTGTTCAGGATCTTCAAAACGAGGATTGTCTGAAGTCAATATCAATTGATCACTCGATTTGAACGCTTCTCTAGCCATTAAAGGCCGTTTACCCTTATCGCGGTTACCTCCGGCACCAACAACCGTTATGACACGTCCCTTTCCTCCAAGAACCTCATTAATCGAGTTCAACACGTTTGTCAAGGCATCCGGAGTATGGGCATAATCCACAATTGCCGTATAACCCAAAGGAGAATGGATTGTCTCAAAACGCCCAGCGACAGGATACAACGTACTCATAGCAATCAGGATCTCATCTTGTGTTTTTCCCAACGCTACAGCCGCACCATAAACTGCCAATAAATTATAAGCGTTAAATCGACCCGTAAAATGAACAAACACCTCTTTATCATTAATCAGAAGATCAGTTCCCTCAAAATGGGATTCCAAGATCTTAGCCTTAAAATCGGCTAACGAACGCAATGAGTAAGTAAACTTCTTCGCTTTCGTGTTTTGCAACATTACCAACCCTGATTTATCGTCCAGATTGGTCAGGGCAAAGGCGCTATCCGAAAGATCATCAAAGAATTTCTTTTTTGCTTTCAGATAATTATCTACGGTCTTATGATAATCGAGATGATCACGCGTTAAGTTCGTGAAGATACCACCATTAAACGACAAGCCACTGATACGCCGCTGGTCGATCGCATGAGAACTGACTTCCATGAACGCATATTCACATCCCGCCTCAACCATCCGAGCCAATAAGCTATGAAGAGTTAAAGGATCTGGAGTCGTATGGTCCGTAGGAATTGCTTCCCCATCAATATAATTACAAACTGTCGACAAAAGCCCAACTTTATGTCCCAATTTCCGGAACAACTCATAAAGAAGAGTAGCGGTCGTAGTCTTACCATTCGTTCCCGTCACACCGACTAAGATAAGCTTGTCTGAAGGATCACCATACCACCTGGAAATCAATTTTCCCAAAGCGGTAGCGGAGTCGCCTACCTCCACAAAGGCAACCGGCTTGCTGGCTAATTCCTCGGGGATTTCCTCACAAACAATAGCAACCGCTCCTTTTTCAATCGCGTTCCCGATATAATCATGTCCATCAACAGCGGTTCCACGAACAGCCACAAACAATGATCCTGCGGTTACCTGTCGAGAATCAGATTGGATATCTTTAATCTCGACCTGGTCATCGCCTGACAGACGTGAGTTTTCTAATGCTTTAATTAATTCTCTTAAATCCATAATTACCTTAAAGTTAATAACACGGTTTGTCCTTTATGGACTTTCCCTCCAGGTGAAACGCTTTGTGAGACTACACGCCCCACTCCTGATAATGAGACCCGTAATCCTGCTTTTTCCATTAGATATACAGCATCTTTAGCTCCCATTCCGATGACACGAGGTACTGTCCCATCATGAATTTCCAAGTTTCTAAGCTCTATCTTGGTCGAGTCTTGGCTCAGACGGGCAAAAGTCCATATTGTTTCCAAACTATCCGCATCAGTTGGTATATCAAGCTCATCCAAAACACTTTCAACCGCTTCCCGATTGCCTCCTTTCACTTGCGGAAGTGGTACCGCCAAAGAATCCCGTTCCATCTCACGGACATCATACAGCATATAGCTGGCATAAATCTTTTCAGCGACAGCCTTTACGACTCCACCAGACATCGTTCCTCCGGAAGGATAACCAATTCTGGGACGACGGATAACTACGATACAAGAATATTTGGGATTATCGGCAGGGAAATAACCACAAAACGCCACTTGGTGTCCACTAGTTCGGTACACACCACCTGAAGCGATCTGCGCTGTTCCGGTTTTACCCGCAATACGGATAATATCGGAATGGACAGCCTTACCTGTTCCTTTTTCCACCACACCCAACAACATATCTTGTATGATCGCCAATGTAGAATCGGAACATATCGATTCTTTTATCACTTCAGGAGAGAAATGCTGAATAGTCTTTCCATCCTTTATGATCTCTTTCGTGAATATCGGACGCATCATTTTTCCACCATTAGCGATGGCATTATAAAACGCCAACGTATATATAGGCGGAATTTGTGTCTCATAACCAAACGACATCCAAGGCAAAGTAGTCTTGGACCAATAGTTAAGCGTATCTCCCGGCATACGGATCTTGGCACGTCCAGATCCAGGGATCTCCAGTCTTAAATCAGCGTTCATACCAATCCGGTAAAGACCTTCCACAAATTTGCGCGGATTATTCTCATAACCCTTCAATATCGTTTTTGCCACACCGATATTTGAAGAGTACCAAATCGCCTGCTCAACGGATATCCGTCCATAACCACCTCTATTCAAGTTGTGGTCTGTCATTCGGGCTCCCTTGTACATGAACACACCATTACCGACGTCTACCGTATCAGATGGCGCGCAAACCCCATCATCAAGGGCTACCATAATAGAGGCCACCTTAAAAGTCGATCCGGGCTCTGTCTCATCAGCGACCGCATGATTTTTCGTCTCGGCATAAACACCTTCACGAATACGAGCCATATTAGTTATGGCCTTAACCTCTCCGGTCGCGACCTCCATGACAACAGCGGTTCCCGATTCGGCGTCAATCTCACGTAACTTGTCAACCAGCGATTTCTCGGTTATATCCTGAATATGGATATCAATCGTCGTCTTAATGTCGCAACCATCTGTCGGCTCAACCTCCACAACGTTCGTCCAACCGCCACCCAAACGGCGTACGGAGCTTAATCCCGCCTCACCTCTCAACAAGGAATCGTATTGCAACTCCAAACCGTTCTTTCCTTTAGTCAATCCGCCTTCCTCAATCTCGCCATAAATATCCCCAATCGTTCTCGATGCCAACGAACCAAATGGCTTCTGGCGTTGAACCATCTCTTTCGTATAAAAGCCACTACGGAAACGGCCTAAACGCAGGAACGGAAATTTCTGGATCTCCTTCAAATCGGAATAAGAGACCTTACCCGCAAAAATTGGATATTGCCGGCTTTTGCTTTTTAAGCCTCTCAATAAATAAGCCTTATAACCAGCCGGTGTACGATCTTTCAATTTACGCGACAAATAAACAGCCAACGAATCTACACCATTGGTCTTAGAATTCAAGAACGTATCCCGGCCATTCCATTTCGTGGTCTTTGTTTCGAAAACATCTGCCTTGAAATCCATATACATATAATAGCGAGGAACACTTGTCGCCATCAATTTCCCATCAGCGGAATAGATGTTTCCTCGTCCCGGCAGGATCAAACGGTTCGGCCTTTTTTGCTCTTCAGCCACCTTAAGCCATTTCTCCTTCTCGACGAAAGCGGTATCGAACGCACAGATCAAGATACCGGCCGCCACGAAACATAGCATCAATACGACCACGAAATAGTAGAACAGGATTCGTCCATTTCCCGGCAGATTCTTATTTTGTTCATTTTCCTCACTCATCACTTAATATCCTGTTCTTTATCTTATTCATACAATTCGTAAGCGGGGGTTTTAGCGGTTTCAAGATCAATGCCCTGCTCCTCTATCAGCAACTCGATCTGCGACTCCCGGCTATTACCAGTCAACTCAGACGAGATTGAAAGAGCCTCAAAACGGGCATCACGCAACTCTTGCTGCAAGCGATCTATCTCCCGCAATTTTTGCATACAGGTATAACGATTGCCAATAAAGAAAAAGGCCAATACGACCAGCAATACGAGCATACGGGTATGCCGCAGGATAAAATCCTCTTTCAGGATACCTCCTCCCAAAATATAGAGCAACGTAATCTTACGTTCTTTTTTCTTATCGCTATTGTTGCTGTTTGTTATATTCTCGTTCATCTTTAATCCCCTATAAATTCAGCGATTCTTAATTTAGCGCTCCGAGAGCGTGGATTCGACTCAATCTCATCCTCGGACGGGACGATAACCTTATTATTGACCAACCGGAACGGACTACGCACATTTCCAAAGAAATCCTGCTCGCTTTTTCCCTCGAAATTGCCGGTTTTCAAGAAATTCTTCACCAGGCGATCCTCCAGTGAGTGATAAGTCATCACGACCAGACGGCCTCCGGGCTTCAGGACACGTGTCGTTTGCTCCAACATTTCACGAAGAGCACGCATCTCATCATTCACCTCAATACGCAAGGCCTGGAAGATCTGGGCCAAGATTTTCTTTTCCTTCTCCCCACGACCAACCAAGGGTTTCACGACAGTCAACAGGTCCTCAATCGTCCGCAACGGGTGCTCATCCCTGGCTTTCAGGATCGCGGCGGCGATCTTACGGGCGATCTTCAACTCTCCATACAGATAGAACAGGTCAGCCAAAGCCTCTTCCGTGCTGGTATTCAAAATCTCCGCTGCCGTACGGCCTGCTCGCCGGTTCATTCGCATATCCAGCTCACCATCGAAACGGAAAGAGAAACCACGCGACTCATCGTCAAAATGGTGTGAAGAAACACCGAGGTCGGCCAACAAACCATCCACCTCGCCTAAACGGCCATGATAGCGCATGAAATTATAAAGATAACGGAAATTGCTTCTCACGAATACGAAACGGCTGTCATCAGGCACGTTGCGCTCCGCGTCGGCGTCCTGGTCAAAACCATACAGACAACCACGCTCACCAAGATGGCTCAAAATGCCACGGGAATGCCCTCCGCCACCAAAAGTGACGTCTACATATACGCCTTCCGGGCGGATCGCCAACCCTTCCAGACACTCACTCAACATGACAGGGACATGATAACAACTTTTCTCATTCTCTTTCATCAGCCAACCAGTTAAACTTATCCTTAAAATAATGCGCTATAGCGATTTGATAGGCACACAAATGACCTATTTTTCGGGAGGTAAAATTACATATTCCCCCTATCCAAGCCAAGAATTAAACTGGAAAAGTAAGAAAAAGTTATCAACAGGTCGAGGTGTTCAGATTTTCCATCGCAATTTGTCGGACAGAAAAGGGCATATATAAATTATAAGGTTTATCTTTGTCCCGGATTAAGTGATAGAAATGGGAGATAGCAGTACTCTACAGATTGATATCAAGCAGGTGCTTTACTCAAAGGCGCCGAAGGTCGCACCCAAGATTCCGGAGTTCGCGATCAACTATCTGACCCGTATTGTTCACCAAGAAGAAATCAACGATATCTTATCTCGCTATCGGGACATTGAAGGTGTCGATTTCATGCGAGCGCTAGTCAGCGAGTTCGGCCTGCGGCTCGAGGTGTATGGCAAGGAAAACTTGCCCCCGACAGACGGCCGGTACATTTTCGCCTCCAATCATCCCCTTGGCGGAATGGATGGTATCTGCCTCTCCGCTCTTTTGGGCGAGCATTATGACGGACGAATCCGTTATTTGGTAAACGACCTGTTGCTCTTCATTCCCAACCTGAGGAACATTTTCATCCCGATCAACAAGCATGGCTCCCAAAGCCGCGACAACGCACGATTGATCGAGGAGGCCTTCGGTTCCGACAACCAGATTATCACTTTTCCCGCGGGACTTTGCTCGCGTAAGACCAAAGGGATTATCCGCGATCCCGAATGGAAGAAATCTTTTATACAAAAGGCGCTGCAATACCATCGTGACGTTGTTCCCGTCCGTTTCGAGGGACACAACTCCAATTTCTTCTATCGCCTGGCCAATATACGCAAGCGTTTGGGCATCAAGGTGAATATCGAGATGCTTTACCTGGCCGACGAGATGTTCAAGAACAAGAACCAGGCATTCAAGATCCATTTCCTGAAGCCGATTCCCTGGCAAACATTCAGCCAGGAACACACGCCGGCTGAATGGGCCCGGCGGATCGAGACTCTGGTTTATAATCATCCATGCTAATAGACGATTCTGATAAAGATATGCGAAACATTATTGATCCGATAGACAGGAACCTGCTCAAGGCAGAACTCACAAAAGAGAAACGTTTGAGAAGCACGAACAAGTCGAGCAACGAGATCTATATCATCACGGCACAAGACTCGCCTAACGTCATGCGCGAGATCGGACGCCTGCGCGAAATCGCCTTTCGTTTTTATGGTGGCGGAACCGGCGAGCCGGTCGGTATCGACGAGTTCGATACGATGCCCGGCGCCTATCGGCAATTGGTTGTCTGGAGTCCGGAAGATGAACAAATCCTGGGCGGTTATCGCTTTATCTGCGGTTCCGACACACGTCGTGACGAACAGGGAAAACCGATTCTCGCCACCTCGCACCTCTTCAACTTCTCGCCTAAGTTCGTCGACGAGATCTTACCCTATACCGTCGAATTGGGCCGCTCGTTTGTCGCCCTCGAGTACCAATCTACCCGGGCCGCCTCGAAAGGTCTCTTTGTCCTCGACAACCTGTGGGACGGATTGGGAGCCTTGACGGTGATCGATCCCAAACTGCGCTATTTCTTCGGTAAGGTCACGATGTATAATACGTACAACACTGAGGCGCGCGACTTGATCCTCAACTTCCTTAACCTCCATTTCCCGGATCCTGACCAGTTGGTGACACCCATCGTGCCCCTGCAAATCAAACGGGACGAAGCTCGGCTCGCAAGCCTGTTCCATTACGATAACTTCCGCGACAACTATAAGGTACTCAATCAGGAGGTGCGCAAGTTCGGTATCAACGTGCCGCCACTGGTCAACGCCTACATGAACCTATCACCCAAAATGCGCGTTTTCGGAACCGCTGTCAATCATGAGTTTGGCGAAGTAGAAGAAACCGGTATCCTGATCGCGATCAACGAGATCCTTGAGGAGAAAAAGAAACGGCACATCGAAACCTATCTCGAGGAGGAATACCGTTCGAGCGACCTGATCCATTAATGGTTGCGAGGGAAAAAGACTAATATAAAGACAACACTACTAGCGTAAACTGTAGAAATATTGATCGCCTTGCCCGTTTCCTTTAGAAACTGGGCAAGGCGATCAAACATTATCATAAGGATTACCGCACACTGATTTTCAGCACTTCATTACCAGCTTTCACGATGTAGATGCCCGCAGGCAAGTTACGGATCGCGGTCATGCCATTGACCGGCGCATTATAAACGCAAGCGCCCGTCACAGCAAAAACCTGTACGTGTGTCGCCTCATTGGTCGTCACGACAAGAGAGCCGTCCGCCGCATAGGCCTTGAAAGCAGGCTCGGAGTTCTCATCGATCGTCTCATTGACAACCACACTTCCTTGAGGATAATAAATTATCTGGCGTACCTTGGGTTCCGACCAAGTTCCGTCCGATTGGCGACTGGAAACATACTCGATCGCCGGATTGCCCGCTTTCTTCTCGTATCGATCCACGTAAGTCTCGCTCCATTCATCCACGTAAGTATTCAAAAACCTGTAACTGGTCGTAGATATGTAATACAATCCACTGTCATCCGAGTAGACCGTCTCGGTTTTCGCTTCGTTAGTCAACTTACCATCGAAATCATAGCAGCTAGTCGAGCTATAGAAACACAAACCTAGAGCATCGTAATCATTTTCAAAAACATACCAAGGATACCAAGTATCTTGTACACCATCCGCATCCAAATCCGCCATAGAATACCAAATAATCTTTGTGTTATTGCCCGCATCATCGTAATGATATTCGTTCTTACTATAAGAGACACTAAGGAAAGCGCCATCCACCGAGAAAGTACTGTCGCAACCATTGCAGACGTAATCGTTCCCGTCATACTCATATTTATCATACGAATGAATAAAGGAACCATCAAGATTCTCTGTCACGCCAGATACGCTCAGCAAGCGCCCTTGCTCATCGTAAGTGTTCTTATTGATCGTGTGACTTCCAGATCCATCCATGTAATTGAGGTCCTGACGAATGATATTGCCATGCGTGTCGTATTCATATTCATTTTGAGATTCCGAATAGTCATTCAATGAGTAATTCCACTGTATCGTCCGCCGTAATGATACCCATCCTTCGTCCGTATAAGTGTATATATCCTTATTATATCCACCGACTTCGTTGGGATACAATATACTATCGGGCTGCAGCTGGTTCGCCTCGCTCCGCAAGAGATTGGCGGGCTTTTGGGGCAACGGTTGCCCCTGTTTGGCTACCAAAGCCGGGTCTAAAACATTCCCAGCTCCCATCATTTGGGGAGAAGTGTGAACTTGCGCCCCCACGCTCACGCTACATAAAGCGCAGGTCATTAAGGTTAAAAAGTAATGTTTTTTCATGTGATTTAATTTTTATGTTAGATCACTAGTGTCCGGAGAAAAAATCTCCGATAAGGTTTTATTTATTAAATATCAATA
>ERZ779874.374-NODE-374-length-53532-cov-15.303832_pt1 | contig 53532 bp, 39 predicted proteins | sample MGYA00511031_ERZ779874 | MGnify/ENA primary metagenome ERZ779874 (study PRJEB29588, sample SAMEA2156850) | human gut metagenome | biome: human gut; feature: human-associated habitat; material: faeces | place: Denmark | collected 2008/2010 ...
ATTTCAGCCACTTGACCTATTTTATTCTGCTAAACTTTATTAATTAACTTATTTGCTATCAAAGGATTAGATATTAATTTAACGAAGTATTAGTTATGATACCTTATATAAAAAACCAGATATGATTATACGTTATTTAACGGATATAGTCAGCAAAGGGGGAAATATGTTATTAAATGTGGCTCCTAATGGTCAGGGAGCTTTCCCTAAGCAGACATTTCCGATTATAAAAGAGTTGCACACCTGGATGCAAATGAATGGCGAAGCTATTTATGGGACGAGGCCTTGGCGTATTTACGAAGAAAAAATGAATCCTAACCAACCTGATGAAGAGATAAAAGCAGAATTTGACGATGCTGTTTTCAATGGGTTTCCTCAGCAACGGATTCCAGACGTGCGCTATACGAGCAAAGGGAATAAAGTATATGTCATTGTGCGCCATGTACAAGATACAGTCTTTAAATTGAGAGCTTTTACAAAACAGGACAAAATAGAAATGGTGAAATGTTTGTCGGAAAGGCAGGATGTGAATTGGAAATTGGGTGAAGATGGCTTGATGATTCGTATGGGGGAATTGGTTGATTCTTATCCTATTTACGTATTAGAAGTTTCATTAAAAAATTCTTAAAGAGAGGATTAAATTCGGTTTCAAACTTAATTAATTCATATATTCGTATTAAAACCAGTAAATAGTATGAAATATCTATTCGTTATCTTATTTCTATTCTGTGGATTATCCGTTTTCGCCCAGCCGAAAATAAACGATAAACCTAAATCATCAGTGGACTTCCCTTTATGTGCAGGTGGAGAGTCTTGTGATATTTTTGTAAGTCCTGAAGATTTTGAGGTTGTAAAAAAGGCGGCTTCTTTATTCGCGGAAGACATTGGGCGGGTAACCGGTACAAAGGGGCATGTCCAGGTCGGAAATCCGGGTGAAGGGCAAAATATCGTTGTTATTGGTACATTGAACCATAACTCTTTTATCGACAAATTGGCAGGTGATAATCAGATAGATGTGACTGGTATCCAAAATGGTTGGGAACAATATCTTATTAAGACCGTTGAGAATCCCGTTAAAGGCATAAAACGGGCTTTGATAATTGCCGGATGCGACCGTCGCGGAACGGCATACGGGACGTTTGCTTTATCAGAAGCCATCGGTGTATCTCCTCTTTATTGGTGGGCGGATGTGCCGGTTAAGAAAAAGAATGCTTTATATCTTCAAAAAACAGATTATGTTTCTAAGGCTCCTAGTGTTAAATACCGGGGCTTCTTTATCAACGATGAAGGGTGGGGTATTACACCGTGGGCTTCGAAGACATTCGATAAGGAACTAGGAGACATCGGTCCGAAAACGTATGCGAAAGTCTGTGAACTGATTCTTCGTATGAAAGGAAATATGCTGGCTCCAGCCATGCATCCCAGTTCGGGATCATTTAACAAATATCCTGAAAACAAATTGGTGGCAGACAGTTTTGCCATTGTCATGACTTCTTCGCATTGCGAACCCTTGCTTTTCAACAATGTGACAGAATGGGACGAGAAAACAATGGGTGAATGGAATTATGTAACCAATAAAGACGGCATCAATAAGGTGCTTGATAAACGTATCTCGGAGAATGCTCCTTATGAGAATTTCTATACCCTTGCCATGCGAGGCATTCACGATGCCGGATTGGTGGGAGTGCCTAAGGAACGTGAGGTAAGTTTGATAGAAGAAGTGTTGGCAGATCAACGGAACATTTTGTCGAGATATATTCCGCATCCGATTGACTCCATTCCGCAACAGTTCGTTCCTTATAAAGAAGTGCTGGACATTTACGAACGTGGTTTGAAGGTACCCGATGACGTGACTTTGGTATGGGTAGACGATAATTACGGTTATATGAAACGCTTGAGTAATCCGCAAGAGCAACAACGTAGCGGAAGGGCAGGCGTTTATTACCATACTTCTTATCTGGGTGCTCCGCACGATTATCTTTGGGTATGCACCACTCCTCCTGTGTTGATGTACGAAGAATTGAAGAAGGCTTACGATACGGGTGCCGACCGTTACTGGCTGCTGAACGTAGGCGACATCAAGCCGGCGGAGCTTGCTATCAAGACGTTTTTCGATATGGCATGGGATATAGACAAATATGATATCCATTCCATCAATGAACACCAGTCGGCGTTTATGGCGAAGTTGTTCGGAGAGGAGTACAAGCCTCGTTTCCAGCGGATGCTGGATGAATATTATCGGTTGGCATGGAGCCGTAAGCCGGAATTCATGGGATGGGAACGTGAATGGGATGAGCCGGAATACACAGAATTGGCTTCTACCGACTATTCGTTCCAAAATTATAATGACGCGCTCCGTCGCTTGGACGATTACCAACGTTTGTCGGACGAAGCGTTGCATTTGTATCATGAGCTTCCGGAGGCTTCTCGTCCGGCATTCTTCGAACTGATAGGTTATCAGGCTTTGGCTTCATATCAGATGAACCGAAAGTTCTTGATGGCGCAATTAAATCGTGAATTGCTTGCTGAAGGCAAGGTTGAGCAAGCTAATTGGGCGGCAAGCCAATCGCAATTGGCATACGACAGCATCGCTTCGTTGAACCACCGGTATAATACGCAATTGGATGGGAAATGGAACTACATGATGACGCTGGCACCGGGATGGGTGGCTAAGTATCAGCATATGCCGGAAGTAACTTATACGAAAGGAAAAGGGGAAATGCCTGTGGACTTGTCTCTCCGTCTTGAACAAGATGTGTTGGAGCGTTGTACGCTGGTAGACTTGACACGCTATCAGGTCAAGTCGGCTTCCGGTCATACGTTGCGTTTGGTAAAAGGATTGGGTTACGACTGGAACATCATTCAGTTAGGAGAGGCGACAGAAGCTTTGGCCGATCCCACTTCTCCTTCGGCTCCTCAGATTGAGTATGCATTGCCACAGATAGATGCCGATTCGGTAACCGTACATGTTTATTCGTTGCCGGTATTCCCTATATATAAAGGTAGAGGGACACGCTTTGGTGTGTCAGTAGACGGACATCCGGTGCAAGTGACGAATAACATACCTAAAGAATACTCTAAATCTTGGAAAGACAATGTGTTACAAAATGGAGTAAAAGCTACGTTTTCTTTCCCGATAGACCCTAGGCGTAAATCACACACTTTGACTTTAAGTTGTGGTGATCCCGGTGTGATGATACAGCGTATCATTGTAGACTGGGGCGGACTGAAGGAAACATACGTCGGGCCGGATATTCGTTTATTGAAAAGCAAATAAGAGAATAGAAAATCGGAGATCATCTTTAACTTCTGATTAGCCTAAGTAAGTAAAAAGCATTATTGTTGTGTAACAAAACATTTTTTCGAAAGTTATGAGTGAGGAAGAAAACAGGCACGATTGGAGTTGTGTGGATTGTGGTACACAGAATTGTAAGTATAAAGACCGTACATATCCCGATTTTTGCCTGACAACCAGTCTGGACGCAGAAGATGATGCCTGGGCAATGAATAAGTATGAAGAAGGGAGGAATCATGACATTATGGTGGCAAGTGCTGAGGTGGAATACGAAGGTTATTGCCAGTGGACGCGAGTGCAGGAGATTATGGAGTTTGCCCGGAAGATAGGAGCACACAAGATAGGTATTGCCAACTGCATAGGATTGATTAACGAGGCACGCATTTTTGCGCGTATATTGCGTGTTAATGGTTTCGAACCTTATTCGGTTATTTGTAAGGTGGCAGGAAAGGCAAAAACTTCGGTGGGTATACCGGAAGAATGCGAACGCATTGGCAGTGCGATGTGTAATCCTATTCTGCAGGCAAGGTTGCTTAATCGGGCACAAACCGACTTGAATGTAGTCATCGGTCTTTGTGTAGGTCATGACAGCTTGTTTTACAAATATTCGGATGCGTATGTCACTACGCTTGTAACCAAAGACCGGGTGACTGGAAATAATCCTGTTGCGGCACTTTATACTGCACAATCCTATTACAGGAAAAAGTTTGGTCTGGATAAATGAGGCATGGTGTCTTTATTTCGATGCATTCGCACCCGAAAAGTAACCAGAGATGTGGACACAAGACCTCTTTGCACGCCTTTTCAACTGTCTTCACCCCGGAGGTATCCTCACCACCTACTGTGCCAAAGGCGCAGTGTGCTGCACCCTTCAAGCCGTAGGTTTCACGGTAGAACACTTACCTGGTCCACTTGAAGGTAAACGCGAAATATTGCGGGCAGGCAAGGTTTGAGCTTCACTACGAAGTACAACTATTTCCCTAACCGCCCGCAATAAGTATCATCATTGCCCGCAACAGCCATCATAACCACCCGTAATGACTTATACACGTCGCCCATAACCACTGAAACATACGGTCGTGTAAGCCCAACAACGGATACAGCAATTTATTCAACCCTTTTTCCTTTGCTATCCAACAAAACTCCATATCCCTCCTCGTTCCGGCAAAGGTATAAATCCGCTCCAATGGCAATAATATCGGAATAAGAAGGCGGTGTGATTATATGCCCTTCAGATGACATTAACCCATACCAGCCATATTCTCCCTGATAACGCCGGCAGTGGGCTACAGCTTGCGTATGATAAGGTTCGGTATCTATTACTTCACTCTCCACACGACCTTCTTCGTCATATTTCTTCACTGTACCATAATACAATTGATCTGTTTCGTAAGTCAACGGATACACAAATGTAATGACAGAACAATCCAAAAGTTTCCCATTCAAACTATACTTGCATACCGTATGGTCCGGCAACGTCGCGAAAACGGCCTCATCCGTCACTGAATAATGCACTTTCGCAAACGGCAATACGACCTTCATACCACTATCCAATACCGCCTCTTCACCGTTGTCTTTCTCTACGACCCAAAGACTATCCGCACGGCGAACATGTAGATATTCCGGCATCAATGCCCAGTCACCCTTCCGGTTTATCAACCCGACCTTTCCGTCTGCCGGATTCTTTATCAAACAATACCCGTCATGAAAAACGTATGCAGATAATTCGGGATGCACCTCGAAACCTTTATCAATAACCGTTTCTCCGGCATGATTGATAAACAACAGCCTCCCGTCTTTTTCTACAGCAGCCATTCCTTCAGAAAACACCCATGCTTTCGAATAAACGGCAGGTATCTTGACTTCGCCTGTGAAACGGTTTAGATATCCACGTTTACCAGCTTGCGCAAATACAGCCAGACTATCGTTATCATCTGATGTCACTACCCAGTCTATATCTTTAAGCAAAACTTTTTTCGCAACCTTGTCATATACTCTTGTTTCCTTCTCCCGGTAATTCTGTTGGAATACGATGCGGTGGCTGATAGGCGTATTCTCCCAAGCATATTTCTGAATCCGGAAATCCGTCCATTTTGGAATAATTACATTGGTCACAAAAGCATATAGCACGCAAAAGGTAAATAATAACAATAAGGTGGTTAAACAAGTGGCGGAAATACGCCATACCACTTTAGCGTATGTACTTTTGTCCTTATAACCGAAAAGTTTCCCGATAAAACGGAACACCTGACAGATTCCTCTTCCCAATACGGTAAAAAACAACCTGAATGATATCGTCTTCTTCATTTCATTGAGCTTTTAAGATTTACTTTCCTCTTCGTCAAAAGCCTCGTCTGCCATCGAAGTATAACATTTCCTCCGTTCTTCCACAGACATCGGAGCCCGGCTACATTCATATTCAGCCCTCTTGAAGTCGGCCAGTTTGGTGAAGAAATTCATACGCGTACAACTATCCTTCCGCATACTTTCACGTGTACCGGCATCATTATATTCAAAATTACGCGAGTTACGAATAGACATATTCATGGCTACTTCTACAGCATCCTGATTGGCACCCATATAAGTAAAACTCCAACCTTCACCGCGAAGCTCTTCCACCAAACGCTTAATAGCTTGCCCGTTGTATTCTTTAGACGCATTCTCCAACCCGTCGGTAATAATGGTCACCATTACCGCTACATCTTCCATACCTTTTATATACTTACGCATAGCCGTAAGCGTAAACCCCATGGCATCAAATAACGGTGTACAGCAACACGGCTCATAATCATTCCATTTAAGAGGATGCGCCTTTCGAACCGGCAACTTATCAAAAAATAGCTTTGTCTCGCAACTGCAAAACATCACCAACGACACAAAATGTTCTTGAGTGTCGGAGAATTTTTCTTGTGCTTTCTGAATGCTTACCAACGTTTCATTTAAACCGCCAATTGCGGCAGAACGAATGGTTGCCATTGAGCCGCTACGGTCAAGGATAATCACATTAAACACTTTTGTCTTAGTCACTTTTGCTTCAGATTTCATTTCTTCCATATCCGTATTTACATTTAATAATTAATATCTTTTACATGCTTTTACTCTCTTCTCTGCAAGTTCCCTCATCGCCTCCCATTCCTTAGAATCACTAACGGGCTGAAATTTGACGACAACCGAAGCTGTCCTGTCAATAAAGCCGTAAACCGTTATCTCTTCATCGTCAGTCATACCGAAACCATCTTCATCCATAAAATAATAACCATCTGGATTCAATTCCCAGCTCACTTCCGCCACACCGTTTTTAAAATGACCAATCAACGTAGGATAATGAGCCGAACGCTCTTTCGCAAGACTGATAGCACCCGATGGCAAAGCAGCCAGCTTCTCCCAAGCTATATCTTCTTGTCTCACCGTTTGCAGGCATTCGTCACGGCTCATGAACTCGTATGCACGGTGCCTGTCATGATCCAATAAATAACGCGGTTTCCAATATTGCATAATCACTTCGCTTACTACAGCCATCCCCTCATCCAAATCCTTTGTCTGAAACGGATAGTTTGCATACTTTTCCCCACAAAGCTGAAAATATAGCTCACCTGCTTTTCCTTTGGCTTTTCCCTGTTTAAAGAAATCGAAAACTTTCATACGCGCTTCACCTCTAATAATTAATTTTGACTGTCTATGAAAGAAAAGAGCTACAAGTAACCCTACTCTTTCATATTTTTATTTTAGCGTCATCGGTCGGTAAAATCCACATCCGCTTCTGTTACCGGAATCATTTCCAAGGAAGATTCGTATGACGATTCGCTTAAAGTCAACTCAATCCGGGTCATGCCACTCCGCTTTACACTCACCTTGTCTGTCGAAGCCAGTTGCATCACTTTTCCATCCGCCAAATGAAGATCAACTCTTAAAGGATCATACTCCCCTTGGGGTACAATAATATTAAAATCGGTCTCTGTAAACTCACTCAAAGAAACCGTTTTTTCACAAACAAGAACCACTCCACCGGTTCCTTCAACTTCCGCTGCTCCATCTATTCCAATTGTGAACTCTCCACTCATACCTGAATTGACAGATGACAAACCGATTGACGACACTCCGATTGGACTATCCGCTCCATTTTTCAAACTTAATTGAATGATGCCACACAAATTTTTAAACTTTAAATCCTTGCTTTGGGAATAAGCGTACATCGGGAAGTTTTCCACATTATCTTTTACATAATGCTGAGTCTCCGGAAGCTTCTGGTTGTACACGGTAATATTCGACGGATAAAAAGCTTTATACTCAGATGCTTCATTATTAATCTGCCCTTCAGATAAAACAAATTCAGCGAATGAGCTTTTGTCATTTTCTGTAGTGAATACAGCAGTATTTCTCCCATCGTAAATACTGATAGCGTCTCCTCTCGTCCAAAAAAGAGAATAATAACCGAAAGTGGGATAATCGGAAATCCCGGTCCTTGACTCTGCATAATTTTCCATAAATGCAGAAAATACAACCTTTTCAACAGGAGAAACTTCGTCTTTCAATTCAATGTCTATATCTTCTGTACAAGAAACTAACGATAACATCGCTACTACACTAAAAAACAATTTTGCTTTCATAATTCTTTATCATTTTAAAATTAATACTCCAAAAACTTATCCTTTTCAAACTACTTCTTTATGTATGCCCTAAATGGGTAACAAACAGCAAATGGTGTCTTGGTTACCGCAAATGACTCTCCATCCGGAGCTAACTTATAACACTCCTTACCGATAAGTGTTTTCATAAATACTCCTTTCAGCAATCCGCTTTCATCTGGTTCACTGACCAATGATACATTGTTTAGACTTATCTGAACCTTTTGCTCTACCGGAACATAAACCAAACAAGGTACTCCTGCTTCCACCCGATTTACTACCTGATACGATATGTATATTGCATCACCGACAGTTTTCACTTCATTCAATAAGGCAATCCGAGCATTCTGCAATCCCACTAGTTCCGCATCTATAGCAAAAGGCAGACATACGCTATTCCAACCTTTTTCGAATGTCCGTTCATATCGGACATTTGCGACAGAAGGTATATCCGTCCATCCGCTTTCATCGGAAATAACAACCTCTTGAACGGGCGAACGCACAATAATTTTACATGTAGTATATTTGCCGCTTCCGTCAGCAGCACTGCAAGTAATAGTTGTGGAGCCAGCAGATAAAGCGGTCACAAGTCCATAGGAGTTTACCGAAGCGATAGCGGCATTACTGCTAAACCAACTGACATTACGGTTGGTAGCATCAGTAGGATATACCGTAGCACTCAACTGCAACTTGCCGCCCACCTCCATATCTACCGCTGACTGGTTCAACAAGATACGGGTCACCTTAACCGTAGAAGCCTCGACTGTAATCTCATAATAAAAATTCATCGTTCGAAAGAAACCGTCAATAAAATACTGGCAATCGTAATACAGCCGACACGAAGAAATTGGCTTCTTCCCCTCGATAACCGCATAATCTTTCGTTGAACTCTTTATAGCGATATAAGAGGCATTTTCCGAACGCCAACTATAAGAGATATTGGTAGCTTGCTTCAACGTCCTTTGGTAAGGTGCTCCCAAAGAAACGGTTGCTGTTTTCCCCTCATACACGATAGCTTCACCATCCTTAATCTGTGCATTTGCTGTCTGAACGGAACAGATTGTTCCGACAAGCATCATCATTTTTAAAAAGTATCCAACTGATTTCATCTGTATCTACATTTACTATTCTACAATACTTAATAATCTATTTTCTTTTTATTGTTTATGAGGTATAATACATATTTGTAACCATCTATTTCGAAATTATTCTGACCGTTCCAAAGCATTTATCGCTTTCCGTAAATAAGACTGCGCCCGTTCTCTCGCGTATTTTGCCTTACGCGCATAACTTTCCGCTTTTTCCGTAGCGTTTCTTGCACGTCGTTGATACGACTCTACACGGTCATAATTCTGCCGCTTCGAATAATATTCAGCTTCACGGAGATAATCTCGTACCTGACGGTTGTAATACACCACTTCACGTTCATACCCCAATGCTTGTTTAGTATAATACTCTGCTTCACGCTGATACGACTGAGCTTGCTTCATGTAATAATCATTTTGTGCAAATATTCCAATCACACAAAATAAGAAAGATAATAATATCAGAAATCGTTTCATACCGTTTTCAATTTATCTGTCAAATAATCGGATGCAAAATCTAATGTCCTTACAATATGTGGCACAATCTCATGTACCTTCTCCTGTTCCGTCATTTTATGGTCGTAATTCAGCGAAACGCTACCATTGTCTAAAACAATGACTTTAACATATTTCACTTCTCTATTGGTCTCATTTATGACCTTCACTAATTTTGACTTATCATAGCCTTTCGCTTTTAACAGATGCGGCACACAAAAACGTAGAAGACCTTCCCCTTTATCCGGTATATACATCAAATGATGACCATGATACATAAAATGATAACCCAATATCGGCAAGTGTTCCACCTCCTTGCAGATTTTCTTGATTTCCATGATAATATTTTTCTGTGTATCCATAAACCATTTTGTTTCTTTACTCGTTTATGTATTATATACGCTTCAAGTAACCCTCCTATATACGGCAAAAGCCGCACCGATGAATTTATCAGTGCGGCTTTTGCCGTATGGAAATACAATAAATATTAATCAAGCATCACAAACCCCGCCCAATAGAAAGGCTCCGAATATTTTGCGCGAATATACGATTTAGCTTGTTCGAAAGCTTTCCGTTTATCCCATGCAAAAGATTTATCAGCAAGATTTTCGTAGAATTTAATCATAAACTCCTTCGTTACGACATCACTTACACTCCACAGAGTTATCACCATCGTCTTAACCCCAGCTTTCTTGAAAGCACGCTGCAATCCGAATAATCCTTCCGATGTAGCTTTGCCCTGCCCTGTTTGACAAGCGGAAAGTACTGCCATTTCCACACCTTCCAAGTTCAAACGGGTAATATCTACTGCTGTAAGAATACCGCCAAGTACCCCTTCTGGTAATTCCTTATTCAGCCATTCCGCATTACCTCCCGACAGAATCAGTCCGGACAACGACATGGCATCCGTATATCCTTGCAAATAGTTAATATCCCTGGCAGCATCGGGCGTATAATAAAACCCATGTGTAGCAATGTGGAGAATCTGAGGCGGGCGATTATTCAAACTTACGAATGACTCTTCCGTTCCATACGGTCCGACATATTTCTTTACACCAAGATGATGCGCTTCTAATATCTTTTCAATCGCATCTACCTCCTTCCCTGTCTCGGGCAATTCTTGATAAATAGAATCACCACGCAGAATACCATCACGCAAGACAAGCAAAGAAGGCACATCATATTTAGATGATTCTTCTGCCATCAGCTTTGGTTCTATATCATATTGCAGACCTCCATATAAAACGGCATTCGGGTTTGTCCCAGTCAAGTCAATAGGAATGGTATCGCTGACTCTCACTATTTCACGAGCGGACGATAACCGGACAAAACGATAATGCTCGCCAAGCAAGCTTCCGTCTTCCATGGGAATAGCTTCCAACGCCACCTGAAAGAAAAGTTGCGAGGGCACATAATATACGGTTGCCCCTTCTTTTACATGACCTTGGAACGGTTGCCATAACAAACGGAATATTTCCTTTGCATAAGGTCGTTCGTAAAACATATCCGGATGAGGTATCTCCAGCGAATCAATGCTGCTTTCCGCAAAAAGTTCTTTCAGCAACGGATACTGCTGCTTTTTATTTATAATATAAGCAGCGTAAACCCGTCCACGGCTTTTTGATATGAAGTCGGTAAAGTCTATCACGACATCCTCATCTTTCAGATTTTTCTTGATTTGCCGGTAATTTATGCGCATAAATGCGGTCATATCACCATAGCCGCGGCATTTGTTCGATAATCTTTTTTCTATTCCTTCTATACGTAATGTTGCATGCAATATACTATCGGCATACAGTCTCTCGTTTTTTTGCCATTCTTTTACTTGGGCTTTCATAGACATTACACTCGAATAATCACGAAGGTCATCCTTTGTACCTTTGGTCTTGATTATATCAAACATTGAACGTTCGGTTTCCAACAAGAAAGCTTTCGACAATACCAGCCCATCATATCCTGCTTCTGTAAACATCGTTTGAGTTTCTCTCGCTTTTAGTGCAAAAGGTGTCATCTCCTGTAGTACATTCGAAATGGTTCTCCAATAACTATTACGTTCGGCGGTAGTGAAATAAGGCAGATTTTTTTGAGTTTGCTCTTTCAGCATATTTACAGCCTCTGTATAATGACGGCATCCAGTTTTGATATGCCCCGCGAGTCCTTCTGCATTGGCAAGATACACTAAAGCGTCAATATGTTCTGTATTGTATTCTCCATATAAGTTTTTAGTCCGTTCCTCATAAAGTGCATAAAGACGCTCCGATTCATCATAATGCTCCAGTTTGTATTCCAATCCTCCCATCAAAGCCAATAGTTGGACTCTGTCGCCGTCTTCCATATCGTATTTAGCAGCAAGAATCCGATCTGCCTCTTGGTAAATATTCAAAGCCTCGGCGTAATTGCCGAATGACGCTTGGCATCGAGCTTTTACAGTATACAACTGATGTATCTCTTTAGGTTCGTCCAATTTTTCTAAAGACAGAAAAAGTGTGTCCACGCAGCGAAAACAATTCAAGCTGTCTCCCATCAGTCGGTAAATCTCCGCTTTGTTCATGTAAGGCATATAATAAGACCAATCGTTTTCCTTATTTTGAAATTGAGATTGCCATTCCTTTATACATTTATCCGCATACGATAACGCCTCATCATATCTCTCCATTTTGCAATATAGGTCACGCAAGTTATTATAATATAAATATTTGTCTGCACCGGCATTTCCTTCTTTTAGTTGCTCGATATACGATTCATTCATACGGTACAATTGTTCTGCACTATTGAACGCTTCTTGTTTTGTTGCTTCGTCTCCTTTATAATTATAATAGTCAAAACGGATTTTCGGATTATCCGTAACAGCCGCCATCGAATCCATTTCAACCGTTAAAGTGAAAGTAAATTCTGTATCACCAAGCATTTTGGTCAACCGAAACTGTTCTTTCAAGATTTCCATGAACTTTTCATCATCTTTCAACTCGATAACGAGTTGTTTAGCCTCCTGATAAGTATTCAAAGAGCCAATTGTGTCATATAAATGTCCCTTGACAGTCGCTAATTGACATAAGGCATCCACCTCGTTATTGATTTCACCGACTTCATGAAATCCCTTACAAGCTTTTTTCATACAAATCATTGCTTGGTCATATTGTTGCCGCATCTGGAATCCCGCACCCTCAAAATACCAAGATAATGGAATTTTCGGCAAGATACGCACTCTCATATCCTTATCAGCGTGCGGAAGTATCTGATTAATAATTTTACGCGCATCTTCATATCGTTGAGACTCTGAATCCAAATAAGATAACACCGTAAAGTATCCATTCATTACATACAATGACAGGAAATCGCTTTTTTCCTTTTCCGTTAGTATACCTTTTAATGTCCGTTCAGTTAACTCAAACCCTTCTTCGTATTGTCCAAGCGAACCGTAACACATTATCGCCATTAGCCGACTACATACGTATGTTTGCCTTTCCTCTTCCGTACGCTGTCCGGCAGTATTCATGCCTACCTTTAAGAATCCGTCCAATGCTTCTTTGTACTTGCCTTCCTTATTCCATTCGATAGCCTGATTCATCAATTCATCTACTTCCGCTTTCGTTAAATTTTGCGCAGATGCCATTACATGGCAAGTGAATAAAAGCGTTAAAATAAAAGCGAACTTTTGCATACGTTTAGTTTTTTAATTGATTATACAATGAATCGGCTGCCTGTTGGTATTCGCCTTCCGTTCTGCGTAACCGTTCGAGCAACCGCATCGCTTCACTTTCTTTGCCCAAACCGAGCAATGCATGGACTTTTAGCCATGTCAGCTCGTTTTGTTTCATTTCGATTAGCATACGGTTATATTCTCGCTGTTCGCAATCAGTGGTATCTTTCTTGTTGATAAGCAATTCCTGTTCCAACGAATGTTCTTCACGCTCTATAGCAGAAAATACCATTTCATATTCTTTTTGTTCTATTAATTGCTTGATCTCCTGATAATCCTTTCCTCCTCTAAAGACACCGTATTCTTCTGGAACTGACGCAGGCTCATAAACTGTAACAATGGGAAGCACAAACAAACCGACAATGAAAATGGCTGCAATGCCCGCTACCCAATAAATGAGATGCCGTTTTTTCCGCGAAGAAGAAATTGAATCCGTTTGACTTTCCATTGCAGGCTTCGGGCTATAGTGACAATCGCTTCCTGTTGCACGATAACCGTAAGCCCTCTTCGCTTCCTCATCCATTTCTTCTTGCCATTCTTGCATTCGGGCAAGCTTTTCATTTCTGCTTTTCAGTGCCGTCTGTATGTCTTTCGTGAACTCTACTTGTTCCCGGAGCTCCTTATCTTGCTCCATGTCCCGCTCGAACGCCTGACGCTCTTCGCCCGACATACGGTTCAGCAGATAGTTATCTATTCTGTCTTGGTCTTCTATCTTCATATTGTCTGTGTTTTTAAGCGTTCAGATACCGATGGTAAATTCCTTGTGCCGTCTTCCGCAGGTTTTCCATGCATTTGTGCTTGGCGGTCTTCAGTGCGTCCTTGCTTTTAAACGAAGGCAACGCTTCCAATATGTCATCTAAATTTTTCTCTTCATAATAAAACATGGAGATGATTTGGTTACACCGCTCGGACATACGTGAAATACAATCAGCTATGATTGTAAGCATCGCTTCTTTGTCATCATCGTAAAGTAAGTCCCTATATACGCTCAGGTCCATTCCCCTCGATTGTCCTTCCTTCTCGCAATCGATTCTTGCATGTTCGCGCACCCATTCCAAGTACTTCAGTTTGGCTATCCCCATGAAATAGGTGGTCAACGAACTTGTAAATAGGTTTCCGTCTTTCCCTTTTAAGACACCGTCTTCCACACGGATTCTTTTCCTTTCAATATTCTCCCAAAGTGTGATGAAAGCATTTTGGAATACCTCCATTTTCTGCACTTCATCGCCAATAAAGAACACTCCTCGGTAATTGTCGTCAAAATACCGTTTGCAACATTCGTACAACGCACGCTCCATTTCCCGGTCATGACGGCTCACCCCCTCTACGTATGCCGCATCCGAATAAGTCTTTGCTTTCAATTTTATCATGGTTCGATACTTATAAAGTCTGATATCGTATATTTGTCCGTCTTCCCCGATAGAACCGGAGTTTGCGGTAAGATTCCTCTGTGTTTAGCCATAAACAACTTTATTCCCTCCATGGTCACGTTTCCTTTCAACAAAGCAGTATATAAAGCGTATGTCAGCTTGCCCACCTGTGGGACTTTCATTTCTTGGTTGAACTGATAGTCTTTACAAGCACTCAATGTAAGCCAATTCTCCTCAAGCCTTGCCACATTGCCTCTTTCCTTCACCGGTATCATAAATACATTCCTCACGCCTCTTATCGTTTCATCAAGACCGGATAAATTTTCCGTTTCCTCTCCTCCGCGTGAAGAATCACCGCTATGACAAGCGTCTACCACCACTAACATCTTGCCGTTATCGCCTATCTTGTTCTTGATTTTCGTCAAAAACTCATTAATGTCATCATCAGTCAAGTGTTTTTCACCCCTGTCTTTCTCTCCGTATTTCAAGTAAGCGTCATACGGAATCCAAGCCTCATCCAGCGAGTCGCTCTTTTCATCACCGTCTACATCGGTCACCAACTGCCCATGTCCCGAAAAATGTATATATACCCTATCGCCGCTTTTGCATTGATCCGCCAAAGCCGTAAAAGCCGACACAATGCCGGCTTTCGTAGCTTGTCTGTTAACTAATGTAACGATGTCTTTATATCCGGATTTTATCAGCATCTCTTTTACATAAGGCACATCCTTGTCTCCGTTTATCTTTGCCCAGCTTTTATCTTCTTGTTCACCCAATCCAATGACAAGTGCCCTTCTCGTCTGCGCCTGAAGCGGCACGATGAAAAGGACATTCAAAAGTATTGGCAATACATACCGCAAGTTCTTCATCATTCGAAACATATCATGATTCAATTACTCCTCGTTGTCTTCATCAATAACCACATACCGCTGCTCTTGTTTTAATTTTCTTTTGAATTCTATTTTTTCATCTGCGCTCATTCCTTCCATTTTCTTGATGTCTTCATCGAAAAAACAGATCTTTTTTGCACGAAACACTATTCCGGACAAATCGTCCTCTTTCGGCATAAAATCATCATAATTGTCTTTTCGGATGGCGTAAATATACTTGTCTTCCCACCGTTTTTGAGCTACGGTATGTCCCATATCGTATTCGCTGATACAGCATCCATTAAAAAGGTCGGAAGCGATTTCCTGTATTATTTGTTTCAATTCCAGATTTTCTAAATAATAGTCAGGGATGGATGCAAGCCCCAACATCGCTCCCATGATGTTTCCGCATATGGCACCGGTAGAATCGCTGTCCCCCGAATGATTGACTGCAGCGCAAACTGCTTTTTCGAAATCTTTCCGATACTTGCAACAACAGTACACAGCGATAGCCAACGCTTCATCGCCTACCCACCCATCGCCTATACGTCGGATGCAAGTTTCGTCTGGAGCATCCGTTTTCGACAAACAGACCGCCATATTTATCAAAGTGCGTAAACTCTTTATCGCATTTCCCTCTTTGATAAAGGAATGCTGCAATTGGTCGATTGACGCTTCGATAATGGTTTCCAACTTATCTCCAGCTTCTTTTGGAGGCAATAGCACCAACCTATAGATTATATAAGCTAAAACGGCGGCGGGCAAATAACCCAACGGGTGTTTATGGGTACAGCCAGCAATCTTACCTGTCTCTTCCATCATCTCGTCTATTAACATTTTCTGATGTTCGGGTGATGCCGACGGGATACGTGCGTAAAACAAACCGACCGGAGCCACACGCATCACTCCTCCACAACCTTTACTGTGATTGCAAACTTCTTGATGTTGCTTAAGGTTTATCAGCGCACTCATACAGGTCATGCCCGGAGCACGCCGATGATTCATGGCAGGAATGTCTCTCAGCCAGCAGCTATGCCACTTCTCATTCAGATCACGTTCGCCTGTTTGTGTTTGCAGCCATTCTAAGTAAGCGGTTTTCACATAGTTGTCTAAACTGGCTGCAATACCACGCATTGCATATCGGGTTTCTCCGAATAGGATGCCATTTGCAGTGAACAAGGTCATCTGCGTATCATCCGATATTTCAGCCATGCCTTGATTATTCAACTGATACCTCCGGATACCTTTTTTTCCATACTTTTCTTGAATCGATTGCCAATCGGTAAACTCCACGGCATAACCGAGAGCATCTCCAACAGCTCCGCCTAACAGACAAGCCTGAAATTTACCCTTTTTCTCTTCTCGTTGATTATAGTCCGCTATAAACCGTTTGATGAAACGCTTTTGTTCTTCCGTTTCCGGAGTAACACGGTTCACCGCTTTCGGGCATTGATTGAAATATGTTCTTAACATCGACAAAGCGGCATCGTAATCCCGGCATTGCCTGCCAATCCAACATCCGACAATCGTGCCGGTTCTTCCCACCCCACCATAACAATGTATATAAACCTTATGCTTGTCGTTTGCAAGAATATCTTCCACATCGTCCAACAGCTTCATCACACTCACCGTATCTACAGGTACCGATACATCTGCAATCGGGAATCGTCTGTAAACGACTCCTTTCGGAAGCCATTGGCTATACGGTCTCATCACTCCTTCTTCCGTAAGGTCGATAATATGTGTGATACCAAAACAGACTAAACATTTCAATTTATAAATGCCTTTCTCGTCATCCTTATCTCCCGGATAAGTGCCCGGATATTCCCCCGCAAACAGTCTGCTATCGCTTTCGCCCACCCGATAAAATGATGGGATAATGCTCCAGCCTGTCTGGTGCAAATATCGTCTGCCTCGTAACACAATCTTTATACTTATCGTTATCCATGTTTCGTATTTTTTAGTTTTAGACAGAGAGACGCAAGTCTCTTAATAAGCGCTTCTTAATTCCGCTTCAAGTTCTCTTATATGTGCTTTCTGGTCGACAATCATCCTTGCATACTGAATCTTTAACACACTGCTCTCACACTGTTCGCTATAACGCTCCATATCTTCAAGCAAGTCGTATGCCTTCCGCAAATCCAGTTCAATTTCGTATGCACTGCGTTCTCGGGTATTGGTGTCATATCCTCCGCCATAGGTCGTACCGCCTGTCAGGGCATCTGCTTGTGCTTTTGCTTTCATGATTGCTCTTGCTTGTGCAGGTGTGACCGTTCCATTACCATTGCATCCCGGACACACCATTCGTGGTGCCATGATATCGCCCGGCATGAATTCGAATACTCCGGTGCCTCCACACATAGGGCAAACCGTCTTTTGTGATTGTGACGAGAACGGTGCATCGTTATACTGTGAAATTTCTTCAAACTGGTTCAATTCATTATAAGCGGTTGGCGTATTATTGCAAGAAACTATACATAAAACAACTGCCGAAAGAAACAGTAATTTTTTCATTATCCAATACCCTTATCCGTGTCGGGCACAACTTCTAAGTGTTTTCCTTTTGTCTGTTTATGGCATTGGATGATGGAAAGTAACCATTAAGAATAAAAAAACTTTATTTCCGTTTTCCCGAACCACGACAAGTCGTACATTGAACCCTTCCGTCTCCTCCACAAACCATGCAAGGCACGTAATACATTCCATATCCAAACCCTCCCATTCCTGAACAAGCGGAACAAAAGAATTCCCCTTCACCATGACAGACATTACACAATCCTGCTTGAGATACATAAATCGATGCGCTGACATTATCTTCCCGTATCGTTATTATACCTGTACGATATTCATCTGTATTCCTTTGGGATTTTATACGAATACCACCATTCAAGTTCTCAGTAATGGACAACCAATCAGGGAATTGTGCTTTCCACTGACAACCATCCGTATCAATATTTATATTTTCGCTCTCAACACCTTCACCGAAATGAAGATTAGATTCAGACACATGCATATAAGTAGCGAACCCTTTCTGTTGAATAACGACTTGTGTCAACAGTTTCCCGCTTTGTATCGTAATGCTGCCTTCCCGGTTTTGCCCCGTCATATTAGGTCGGACATTTATATCAAAATCATTATCATATTCTGTAATGTTCACCCAGTCCGGTTTATGGTTGATTATCCAGACATATCCGTCATAATCAATGTCCACATTACATTCTCCTCCTCCTTTGGATGCCGTTATCACGCCGGGTTCTGTTCGTAAATAAGTGGCAGCATTCATCAAATGCCTGTATAAGATACCCAGTCCCACACAAGCAATCACTATACCGATTATCACCTTTTTCAGGCAACCTCTGTTCTTCTTAGGCTGAGGCTGTGGCCCTATTTCCGATGCTTCTTGAAGTAGGACTCCATCCTTAAGGCAAAAATTCAATGTATCATCATATTGTGTATGACATTTCGGACACTCTTTCATAATTATGTATTATTTACGGTTAGAAACTTCAGCCAAACCCATGTTTATCAAAATAAGCACTACTATCCAAACAAATATTAACAACGATATTGGCGCTAAGAAAATATCCGCTCCGATTGCTGCCAACGGACAATCCCATAAGGCATGAAGAATCACAGGTATAATAAAAAGCCTCAAGAACTTTTTTTCCGTCAACAAATCAGTAGTTATTGCCCCGCGGGCTTTTGCGGCAATTACTATCGCCGCTCCTGATATCGCAGCCCATGCCACATGCCCACCCGGTGCTAAAAAAGCACGGAGGAAGATGATGTTATTTATCTGATCCAACATCAGAGTGCCATCCGTTTGCTGACCGTATGCAGCTGCATAACCCGCATATTGCATGAATTGGATAAGTGGCTGCAACGCATATCCTGCCGATTCGAAAGCGGCAAACCCCGCGCCAACAGACGCTCCGACAAGCATTCCTGTCAAGATAGACAGTTTACACAGCCTACGCAAAAAGACGTAAACGATAATCATTTTCCCAATCTCTTCAACCAATCCCACTACAATTGCCCCTAAAAAGTCCAGTTCATCCACCGAATAAATGGAAAAAAGAAATAGGGTAACTACTAACGAGGCACACCCTCCGACAAGAAATGTCTGTATCACTTCGTACATACTTACGTTTCTCCATGCATTTACTTCCAAGAAAAGAATCATAGTCGATAGTGGAACGGCAAATGATCCTACTACTATCATTCCAGGTAATGCATTCATATTACCAAATACGCTGCAACACAACCACAAAAGCCCGAAAGCAGAAAGAAACATCAACAGTACCCGGCTATACAGCCAAGGATGAGGCCAATCTTTCGACACCCCTGCCATATCGGGAGTAGTTTTGGATGTACCGCAAATGAATATCTCTTCCGCTTCTTCTTTTGTGTGTTTCTTCAGCACATCCGAAAAAAGCACTTTCCAGTTCAAGTCTGCCGGCTTGTTATTCCCTAAATAGTCGTTCAGTGAATCCAACCATGATGACTTCGGTAACTGTTTCCCGCAATTAGCGCAAAAAGCTGCATCATTAGGATTCTGATGTCCACAGTGATTGCATTTTTTCATATTTTCAGTAAGCATTAATGTAACCATACTATTTTCCGCCACGACAATTTTATCGGCTGTTTTTCAGCCGATAAAATAAAATGTCCGCAAGAAAATATTTTGTTTTAACATTCGGGTTTATAAAAGCATGGCAGAAGAGCCTTCTTGTCGCAGTCCTTACCATGAAGAATACATTCAAACAAGTGTTTCAGGTAATTCTGAGGGTCTATGCCGTTCAACTTACAGCTTTCTATCAGAGAGAAGGTGAATGCAGAGTTTTCTGCCGCATCCTCACTGCCAACGTTCATACAGTTCTTGAGCAGCAGCTTTACAGGTTTCATCCTTTGCTCACAGAGGTTGTTCGAGATTTCTGCTGAACCGTCCTTGAGGATATTTCTCAAGGATTTCCACTGGTTTATCGTATAGTTCACGGCCTTTCTCATCAGTTCGTTAGCCATAATCTTCGCATCCTGCATCATAATGACCACCTTATGATGGATACGTTCAAGAATCGGTCCTGTTAGCTTAAGCCTTCTTTCCTTAATCTGCTCACCGCTGAGTTTCATCATACGGAACAGGTCTTCATTTCTGAACATCTCACCGATAGGATCTATTATGTCCATCGCTGTTCTGTCTGAAGGCAGGGCATCAACCCACAACCTTCTACAATGCGTCCAGCATCCTATATGAAGCACCTTTGAGTCGTCTCCGTCAAACATCCTGTAAACCGTATATCCGTCAGTGGATATGGTTCCCATAAAATATTCCAGGAATGATTTTGCCGCATCGGACGACCTGCTGCCGTTATTATAGTGATAATAGACCATCTTAATATGCTTGGCAAAGAAAGCCCATAAGTACTTTCTCCTGTAAGCCTTACCTTCCTTTGTTTCCACTCCAACAAGCTCAGTAGTCTCATCAACCATAAGGTAATTAGCTCTCTGTACAAACTCCTTGAAGACATCTTCCATGAACTCCCTTAGTTTGGCGATTCCGTTATGGATATAGCTGTTCAGCGTGGTATTGCTTATGTGGATACCCTCTCTTGCAAGCAGTCTTATCTGTCTGTTCTCAGGCATGCTGAAGTCATATTTCAGACAAAGCAGACGGGCAAGCAGTTCAGGAGAGAAGATACCTCCAAGGTTTTTCAGCGGATGTTCCATGGTGCTTGTGAAAGTGCCGTCCGCAAGCTTTACCCTTGCCACCTTGTAAACATGCTCCACGTTATAAGCCCTTACATGTTCTATGACCCTGTATTCCCACACATCAGGCATACCGTTGCGGTTCATAAACCGTCCCCCTTCTGGAAGCGTGTAATACTCGTCCACTTCATGTACTACCACCTTGTCAACTTTCAATTTTGTTTTCCCGGCACGTGGTGCGGTTTCCTTTCTCCTTGAAGGTTTGCTGTTCTGGGCAGGTATGTTGCCGGAAGAGGTATTGCTGCCGGTTTCGTTATCATCGGTCTTATTATTATCATCCTTCCTGTCAGAACCGTCATACTCGGATTGTTCCAGAGCGGACTTGTCGAGATTACGGTTGTTCAACAGCCTTCTTTGCTCGGAAGTACGGCCGAAACGGTGTTTCCTGCTGTCCTCAAGCTGAAGTCTGAGATTGGAGATCTCGTTTGCCAGCATCCTGTTCACCTCATCCTTTGCTTCAAGCTGCTTTCTCATAAGTTCCATTTCTTTCCTGTAATGTTCAACCGTGGTTGACTGCTTTTCGATGGTATCTTTGAGATCATTGATGGTATCTATCAGATTTTTAGAGTTCTCCCTGTTGGATTCTTCAATAGACTCAAGCCTCGCAATCAATTCTTTATTCTGTTTGCGAAGACCTGCCTTTTCCTCATTCGCCAGACCCAGCTGGCAGCAAAGTAACTCGTATGCTCTTTCATCAATCATGATATAAAGGTACGAAAAATCAGGCACTTACGCAAACTTTTTACCGTTTATTTTTTTTTATACTATCCTGTTGATAATCAGTATGTTAATATTAGCCTTTCGGACTAACGTACATCTTGTCAACTACAATGCTTTCCGTAAGATAAGCCATGTCCGACCACTGTATCCGGTAGCACCTGGAGACTTCATCAAATACAGGTTTCTTGAATTTGCCCATAACAGGACGTTTTTCGTAAAGCACATAAAAACCGCGTTCGTAATGAAGTATCTTCACAACCTTTCGGTTCCGGGACATGAACATATATACATTGGACGCATCGCTCGGGTCAAGGGACATTTCTTCCCTTATACTCTCACACAGACGGAAAATGCCTTTCCGCAAATCAACATTACCGTTAAACAGGTAATAGTTAAGGTTAGCACTCAGTCCAAGCATATCATCCTATCATTTTATTAAGCAACAGGCTCAAATCAAGAACGGTGGTGTTTCTCAGGAACAGTGTTGCGCCAGACGCCAGCTGTAACTTGATCCATTTTATTGGTGGTTCACCTTCAGGATGTTTCACGTCCAACTTCACAGTTGGACTATTGCATGGTTTCCCGGTTATCTGGACTTTGGCAACCTTGGGCTGCTCAACCTGGACTGTCTTGCCTAACTTCTCACTCCACAACTGGTGACGCTGCCAGTTCATGAACTTGTCGTAATTTACACCATAATCAGCACAGAACTCTCGAAGATCTTTGGTCTCGCTGCATAACTGGTAGAGGTCATATACCTCCTGATAGTTTACTTTTTCTTTTGCCATAATCATTCTTGTTAAAGGTTACGGCGCAAAGATATGGCGGCTAACAACTTATGTCAAGGCGGAAAATAGAATGGTTACCAATATGTCTGAAAATCTTTGTTCTCTGTTTCTTACTACTTGTTTTAATGGTTGTACATTGCAAAACTAAGAAACATTTTTTAGAATTGAAAGAATCTTATCAGAAAATATGACCGGACTGCTTTAATATTTACTAATGAATACTCATTTCAATACACCTGTGATGATATTTATTCATATAGTTGATGCATTTTTTGAATAGTTGCTCCAATTTGAATTCTGAACCATTGAGGCTTCAAGACTTCTACAAAATCTCCATGTGATAAGATGGCTTGGCAGAAATCATAAGTAGGGCGCAATCTATAATTAAAAATGGAATAGTTGCTGTGTGTTTCACTTTCTTTTTGAGAATGGTGCAACGGGAGAGAACGGAAGTATTTGCATTGATTTCCATATACTTTTATGCTGATTTTTTCTACGTCATATTCTTCATCAACAATAACCCCGAAGCTATTATCGAAGTAGACTTTAGGGTTAAAAGTTTGAGGATACTCGAACGGTAAGTCTGTTTGTTCCATTTCGAGTATCCGATCAAGAGAGTAGATCAATACTTTGTCATAATACGGACTTCTTGCTGCCACATACCAACGTTGTTTGAAGGTCTTTATACAATAAGGTTCAATTTGAAATGTACATGATTTATCCTGCCAATGGCCTTGGTATGTTATTTCCAACGTTATATGATTATCAATAGCTTCAATGATTGGTATCAGATACTGTTCTCCTGAAGGATATTCTTCCAGTAGTATTTTATCTCTTAATTTATGGTTTTCGTTAAGGACTGTATTGACTGCAAATATATTTAACAGCCATTTTCTGAGTCCTTCTTTTTTAAGTTCTTCGGTGTTTTCTATATAATAATTGCATCCGTTGTGTCTATCGCATTCTATGTTAATGTCGAATAGTTCTTCAATGGCTTTCCGGTGATTGTGAAAAGTTCTATTTGGGATTTTCTCTCCGTTACTCATTTCACACCGCAGCCATTTACGGTTAATTTCATCTAATGTTATTGTTCCAGCCCGATAGATTGTATCTACTAACCAGAGATATTTATTAAAAAGATCTTTTGCCATAAAGAAATTAGTCTATCCGTTTTATATTAACGTTGCAAAGATCAGAATACTATGTGCCAAAACAAGGCACAATCTATATTTATTTCTTTTTCCACTCCTGATAGGAAATCAGCAGCCCCACTACTTCCGAGTAGTTCTGCCGTCCGCTTTCTATCTTATTCCCTTTCAGATAAAGATCGTATATCCAATCCTGCACAGCACCGACCACAGGGCTATACTTGGCAGCCCAATACGCCTGGTTATTCTTAGCCAATTCGATAATTTCCGGTCGGATGCGTTTAAACAGTCGGGTGTATTCTTCTTCCGGTAGTAATCTTTGCGCATTTCCCAATACATGTCCCAATATAGAAAAATATCCGGAAAAACGGATTCCCATCGCTTCTGAACGGGTGCAAACCTGATAAGCATAGAAATTAGCTTCCGCTTCGCTGGTGATACCTAATAAATGGGCTAGTTCGTGAGCATAAGTGGCCGGATAATTAACGGGAAGCAAATCTCCGTTGAGTGTAAACTCGCAGAAGAAAGGCCCCATGCTACCCGTTACCCCTACCATCGAAATGAAGGGAGTGAATAACATTGTTTTTACTCTCGGATGCTCGTGTGGAGGGCGATGTACGCCCAGACTATCACTTAACTGATGATAGATTCGCACAGTTTCCTCTCGTATCAAATCTTGATTGATACTATTGACAGGAGTATACGAGCGGTTCAGTTGAGTAATATAATCATCTACGAATTCTTGGAAAATCTCGGGAGTATAGGCGGTATACGGGATTTCTGTTCGTTGATAGAAATTTTTCTGCGAGTAGTTCAGGCCCCATGCCAGATAGAACCATACATAAATCCATAATAAGTATTCCCCGTCGCGCAATAAGATTTTCTTCCAAGGCAACTGCTTGCGGAGACGGGCATAAAAGGGATAAACAATCACGCCTGTGATGCTAAGGAAAATAAATAAATCCCCTATGGCAAAAGGAAATAAACCGGAAAAAAACGACAGGACGTAGGAGATAAGGGGATAGATTGTTTGAGAATAGATCGTTGCCAGAGCAGGAATCCATTGCGTTAGCCACACCAGGATTAATAATGCTCCTAAGGCTAAATATCTTACATTTGGCTTATTTTTCATCATTTGTATAAAATCAGTCAACAAAAATATGCATTTAATAAACGTTGCGCGAAAAAATACCTCTATATTTGCAAAAAATCTGTTAACAGTGACTTTGTGTACCTGCGTAATCAGAGAAAGTTATTCAACATAAACCGGATAAGATGGCTACATCAGAAGAAATAGAAAAGTATTGCAGGAATTGCGTGTCACGTGATTTTGTGAACGGAAAAGGACTCGTTTGTAAACGTACCGGAGAACTTCCCGCTTTTGAAGAAGAATGTGACAGTTTTGAGCAAGATAAGGAACTGGAAAGATTAGCGCCTCCCAAGCCGGAAGACTTTCCGGTATCCATGACAGAAGAGGAAATGCTTGCCGAAGAGAACCTGCCCAAAGGAGTATTGTGTGCAGTTGTCGCATGCATCGTTGGTGCGGTGGCATGGGGGCTGATCTCCGTTTCTACAGGTCGTCAGATTGGGTTTATGCCCATTGCTATCGGATTCATGGTAGGTTTTGCGATGCGGCAGGGCAAGGGAATACGTCCCATTTTTGGAATTATCGGTGCGGCATTATCTCTGGTTAGTTGCATCTTAGGTGATTTCTTGTCTATTATCGGATATATCTCCCAAGATTATGAAATGGGTTATTTTCAAGTCCTGGCAGGTGTAGACTATGGAGAGATATTCTCTATTCTGTTGAAAAATGTAATGTCGATGACTGCCCTGTTCTACGGATTCGCTCTTTATGAGGGATATAAATTCTCTTTCCGTGCACAGAAACACCCCGAGGGTGGTAAGATTTGAATTTAAATTATTAATTTTGCACCCGTTATTTTTAGAATATACATTATCATATACATAAAACAATATGGAATTAGCAAGTAAGTACAATCCCGCTGACGTGGAGGGAAAGTGGTACCAGTATTGGCTGGAACACCGTTTATTCAGTTCGAAACCCGATGGTCGTGAACCTTACACCATCGTCATTCCGCCCCCGAACGTCACCGGTGTGTTGCACATGGGACACATGCTTAATAATACCATTCAGGATATTTTAGTTCGTCGTGCCCGTATGGAAGGCAAGAATGCTTGCTGGGTGCCGGGAACTGACCACGCTTCTATTGCTACCGAAGCTAAAGTTGTAAACAAACTCGCTTCTCAAGGTATCAAGAAAACCGATCTATCTCGTGACGAATTCTTGAAACATGCCTGGGAATGGACAGACGAGCACGGTGGTATTATCCTGAAACAACTCCGTAAACTCGGCGCATCCTGCGATTGGGATCGTACTGCTTTCACTATGGATGAGAAACGTAGCGAAAGTGTAATCAAGGTATTTGTCGATCTGTTCGATAAAGGATTGATCTACCGGGGCGTCCGCATGGTAAACTGGGACCCGAAAGCCTTGACTGCCCTTTCTGACGAGGAAGTAATCTACAAGGAAGAACACGGAAAACTGTATTACCTTCGCTATAAAGTAGAAGGTGATCCGGAAGGTCGCTACGCGGTTGTTGCAACAACCCGTCCTGAAACAATTATGGGTGATACGGCTATGTGTATCAATCCGAACGACCCGAAGAACGAATGGCTGAAAGGAAAGAAAGTGATCGTTCCGCTGGTAAACCGTGTCATTCCTGTGATTGAGGATGATTATGTAGACATCGAATTCGGTACGGGTTGTCTGAAAGTAACCCCGGCCCATGATGTAAACGACTATATGCTGGGTGAAAAATACAACTTGCCTAGTATCGATATTTTCAATGACAACGGTACATTGAGCGAAGCTGCCGGTATGTATATCGGTATGGACCGTTTCGATGTTCGTAAACAAATAGAGAAAGACCTCGAAGCTGCCGGATTGCTCGAAAAAATAGAAGCCTATACTAATAAGGTAGGATATTCGGAACGTACCAACGTTGTGATCGAACCGAAATTGTCTATGCAATGGTTCCTCAAGATGCAACATTTTGCAGATATGGCATTGCCTCCGGTAATGAACGACGATCTGAAATTCTACCCTGCCAAATACAAGAATACCTACCGTCACTGGATGGAAAACATCAAAGACTGGTGTATCAGCCGTCAGTTGTGGTGGGGACATCGTATTCCTGCATACTTCCTGCCGGAAGGTGGTTATGTAGTAGCCGCTACTCCCGAGGAAGCTCTGGCAAAAGCAAAAGAAAAGACGGGTAATGCCGCCCTGACAATGGAAGACCTTCGTCAGGATGAAGATTGCCTGGACACTTGGTTCTCTTCCTGGTTGTGGCCTATCTCTTTGTTCGACGGAATCAACAACCCGGGCAACGAAGAAATCAAATACTACTATCCGACAAGCGACCTTGTGACAGGACCGGATATTATCTTTTTCTGGGTAGCCCGTATGATTATGGCAGGCTACGAATACGAGGGACAGATGCCGTTTAAAAACGTATACTTCACAGGAATCGTTCGTGATAAACAGGGACGTAAGATGTCTAAATCGCTCGGTAACTCTCCCGATCCATTGGAACTGATCGAAAAGTATGGTGCCGACGGTGTGCGTATGGGTATGATGCTTTCAGCTCCTGCCGGAAACGACATTCTTTTCGACGACGCCCTTTGCGAACAGGGACGTAACTTCTGCAACAAGATATGGAATGCTTTCCGTCTGATTAAAGGATGGACTAATGGCAAAAGTTCCATTCCGGTTCCACCCGAGGCTCATCTGGCTGTTCAATGGTTCGACCAGAGACTGGATGCAGCTGCGGTTGAAGTTGCCGATTTGTTCTCTAAATATCGTTTGAGCGAAGCATTGATGTTGGTTTACAAACTGTTCTGGGATGAGTTCTCTTCCTGGTTGCTGGAAATTGTGAAACCTGCTTATGGGCAGCCCATTAATGGCTTTATTTATAGTATGGTGCTTAGTTCTTTCGAACGTCTGCTCGAGTTGCTTCATCCTTTCATGCCGTTTATCACAGAAGAACTGTGGCAACAACTGCGTGAGCGCGAACCGGGTGCAAGTTTGATGGTTACTCTCATGAAAGAGCCTCTTGAGGTAAACGAGACATTCCTGCAAGAATTTGAATTGGCTAAGGAAATTATCAGCAATGTTCGCAGCATTCGTTTGCAGAAGAATATTGCTTTGAAGGAACAACTCGAATTGCAGGTTGTGGATAGTCATCCGGTAGAAAAAATGAATCCGGTGATTATCAAGATGTGTAACCTTTCTGCTATTAATGTAGTATTCAAAAAAGCAGAAGGTGCTGCTTCTTTCATGGTTGGAACGACAGAATTTGCCGTACCATTGATTGATATGATTGATATAGATGCGGAAATCACTCGTCTGTTGGCCGAACTTAAACATAAGGAAAGTTTCCTGCAAGGCATCGTGAAGAAATTGAGCAACGAGAAATTCGTGAACAATGCTCCGGCAGCCGTCATAGAACTTGAACGCAAGAAACAGGCGGATGCGGAAAGTATCATTCGTTCTTTGAAAGAAAGCCTTACTATCTTGTTGAAGAAATAACTCTTTGATACCTGGTTTTATATAATATAAGGCATCTCAATTAATTTTGAGATGCCTTTTTTTTGCGAAATGGAAATAAATACTACCTTTGCCGTAGCTATTATAGAACATCACAAATGAAACAAGTACTCCGAACCATCTCATTCTTAGGCTTATTCCTTTTTATAGAAGGATTCTTATTATCTGTGTCAGCCCGAACTGAAACAACAAATAAAGAAGTACTGGTTTTGAATTCCATTAATTTTAATCTGCCTTGGGCTAAAAATTTCTATTGGTGTATACACGATGCTCTTCAGAAGCAGGGGATATCTGCCAAAGCGGAATCTCTTTCCGTACCAGCTTTGGTGAATAAGATGGAAGCAGATGCCGTAGTCACCCATTTGCGTGAGAAATACCCGGTAGCTCCCGCTGCCATCGTCCTGATTGGAGATCCGGGATGGATTGTCTGCCGTGAACTGTTTGATGACGTATGGAAAGATGTTCCGGTAATAGTGACAAATGCCCGCGACCGCCTGCCTGCTTCTCTCGACGTTTTGCTGTCTCATGCTCCACTAACAGAAACCAATAGTGTCCCCGGTGAAGAATGGAGAAGAGGCTACAATCTGACACTTTTAAAGCAGCATTATTATGTGAAGGAAACAGTGGAACTGATTTATAAACTAATACCGGATATGCAACGTCTGGCATTTATTTCAGACGACAGATATATTAGTGAAGAAACCCGTAGAGATGTAAAGGAAGCCGTCGAAGAGAATTTTCCGGATTTACGTCTGGATCTGCTTTCTACCACTCAATTATCGACAGAAATGTTGCTGGATACCCTGCATAGTTATAAACCTAATACAGGGATTATTTACTATTCCTGGTTTGAGTCTCATAATGAAAATGATAACAACTACCTTTTCGACCACATACAGGAAATTATAACCAATTTTACTCCCTCACCTCTGTTTTTGCTATCTCCCGAAAATTTATCGAACAATACTTTCGCAGGAGGGTATTATGTATCGACGGAGTCTTTTTGCGATTCTTTGCTGGAAATCCTGAATCGTATATTGAATGGAGAACAAGCCCGCAATATTCCGGGTGGAGTGGGAGGGGAAGGAAATTCCTATCTTTGTTATCCTGTATTAAAGTCTTATAATATTCCGTCAAGTCGTTATCCCGACGATGCTGTATATATTGATAAACCTCAAACTTTTTTTCAGCAACACTATGTTAAGATTATTGCTAGTTCTGTTTTTCTATTACTTTTGATAGCTGCTATTGTCTATTATATTCGTATTCTTCGGAAAGCGTATAGCCGTTTGAGTGAAGCGGTGGAGAAAGCGGAGCAGGCTAATCAATTGAAATCTGCCTTTCTGGCGAACATGAGCCATGAAATACGTACTCCTTTGAACGCAATCGTGGGCTTTTCAAATATGCTTCCCCATACAGAAGATCCTGTCGAAATGCGCGAGTACGCAGATATCATCGAAACAAATACCGACTTGTTGCTCCAATTAATTAATGATATTCTGGATTTGTCGAAGATTGAAGCCGGAACATTTGATTTCTATCCTTCCTCGATCGATGTTAATCAGACAATGGAGGAAATTGAACAAAGTATGCGGTTACGTTTGAAAAACAGTGATGTTACCCTTGCATTTACCGAACGCTTGCCGGGTTGTCTTTTTTATATTGATAAGAATCGACTGATACAATTGCTTGCCAACTTTGTCAATAACGCTATCAAATTTACTCAAACAGGCACTATCTGTATGGGGTATCGTATGACAGACACCGATACTATTTATTTTTATGTATCAGATACCGGCTGTGGTATGTCAAACGAACAGTGTGAACATGTTTTCGAACGATTCGTAAAATATAACCCATTCATTCAAGGTACCGGCTTAGGACTTTCCATTTGTCGTACGATTGTTGAGCGTCTCGGGGGAAAAATAGGAGTAGATTCAGAAGAAGGTAAAGGATCTACTTTCTGGTTTACACTTCCTTATAGAAAGAGATGAAGTTAGTTAATAGATAAGTTACTGTCTCCTTATTGCAAACTTCCTTTTCCTTACTGCCAAAGTTGTTTTTGTCTAAGAGAAATCTATAAACGGAAGCTTTGTTTTTATAAATGAAACTTGCATTTATAAAAATGAAGGTTGCATTTATATAATTGGAACTTTCGTTTATAGTTTGTTTCAGGTCAAAGGGAACTTTTGCCTTAGAGGAACGTAAGTTTATCTTTAATACAACGTAAGTTGTCTATTAATACTTTAGCTGACAGGTAATAGCCAAATGGAATAATATTGATGGTTACTTATATGTTTTGTCTCTCTAGGGAAATAAGAGAGGTAGTAGTAACGGGAGGTAATCTTTCAAATCCACGCGCAGTTGCTTTAACGCTTGTTGAATACGGTAATCTATTGTTTTGGGCGATACCCCCAGTGTTTCTGCAATCTCCTTGTAACTCATATCCCGGAATCGGTGCATCACAAAAGCTTCCCGATAACTTTCAGGCAATGCCGCGACAGCATCTTCAATCCGTTTCGCAAGTTCTTCAATCTGGTAATAGTCCGTATCTTGCAGCATTTCCTGCATTTCTTCATAAAAGCGGGTATCCGCCCGTTGGGTGGCATCAATATGTGCAAGCTTGTTCAAAGCCCTGCGATACACCATCTTAAAAAGATAAGAATTAAGAGAGGACTCGATAACCAGTGTTTCCCGATTTTCCCAAATCCATAAAAGAGAATCCTCTACAATCTCTTCTGCATCTTCCAACTCGACAAACCGGTGACCATATGCGCACAGCATCGGATAATATCTCCGAAACAGTGTATCGAATGCTTTTTGATCTCCGCGTTGAACGGCTGATAATAGAAAATCATTGTCTGATTGATAAGTTCCTTTCATGTATTAGCTCCATAATTTAACTGCAAATATAGCTTTTTTAGATAGAAACAAAGATTTTTCTAAAAAAAATGGTTTTTAGTTTAGGAGTCTTCCTATTCTCCCTTGTCTTATAGTAAAAGGCAATAAAAAAAGATATGGATAAAACAGATAGAAATACGATAGAAGAACTGCTTCCACGTTATTGTGAAGGGGTGGCAACGGAAGAAGAACGTCTGCAAGTTGAGATGTGGATGAGCGAATCGGACGAAAATCGACGGATGGCAAAACAGATACATGCTCTTTATCTTGCTACAGATACCGTTCACATCATGACGAAAGTCGACACAGAGAAAGCATTGATAAAGGTGAAAAGTAGAATGGCAGGTAACAGACAAAGGAAAACGACATGGTGGGAATGGGCGCAACGTGCGGCAGCAGTGCTGTTCATTCCACTTCTCGTTACTCTGATGGTACAACATTGGGGAGGAAGCGAACAGGAATTGGCACAAATGATGGAAGTGAAAACAAATCCCGGAATGATGACTTCTCTGACATTGCCCGATGGCACGTTGGTTTTCCTGAATTCCGAATCTACTTTGAGTTATCCCTCACGCTTCGATAGCGACACGAGAAATGTAAGTTTGCAGGGAGAAGCCTATTTTGAAGTGGCTAAGAATCCGGAAAAGAAATTTGTCGTTTCTACCTCTCACCAATCGCAGATAGAAGTGCTCGGAACTCATTTCAATGTAGAAGCTTATGAAAAGGAAGACAGAGTGTCGGCGACATTAGTTGAAGGAAAGATCGGCTTTATTTTCAAGCGTGACAATGTTTCGAAAAAAGTGCTGATGAAGCCAGGACAAAAATTGGTCTATGATTTTAAAGATAGTAAAGTACAACTTTACACTACTTCCGGTGAGTCAGAGATTGCTTGGAAAGAGGGGAAAATCATTTTCAAGGACACTCCTTTGGAAGAAAGTTTGCGAATGTTGGAGAAACGATATAACGTAGAATTTATAATAAAGAATGAACGTTTGAAAAAATATTCGTTTACCGGAACATTCACACATCAGCGTTTAGAAAGAATATTGGAATATTTTAAAATCTCATCCCGAATTCGTTGGCGATACATAGATTCTGCTGATATAAAAGATGAGAAAAGTAGAATAGAGATTTATTGATTTACAAACCTTAAAAAATAAATAATATGAAAAACAGAGCTCCTTAAAAGAAAAACATACGGGAAGATATTGGCGTATCTCCCGTATGAAAATAAGTAAATCTTTCTACCGCTTGTTTGGCGACAAGCTTAGATAAACTTTTTATTAACTTTAAGTCATTACAAAATTATGCAAAATTATTGTAGCATCCAATTATTACGGATGATAAACTCGTTTTGGATTACCTTAAAACAAATTCCACTATCTATGAAACTATTTATTATTTGCCTCATTTGTTCTGTCAGTATCACATGGGCTACTGAAGTGTATGCGCAGCAAGCAATGATAAGTATTGATGTGCGTAACCAAACAGTAGGGGAAATCTTGGAGGAAATAGAATCTCAATCGGATTTTGACTTCTTTTTTAACAACAAGCATGTTGATTTGAGCCGCCGTGTATCCGTATCTGTCAATAACAGTAATATCTTTCAAGTTTTGAAAGAAGTTTTTGCCGGCACGGGTGTAAAGTTTTCAGTATTGGATAAGAAAATAATTCTGTCAACAGATATTTTGGTACCTGAACAAGATAAAAAAATGAAAGTTTCTGGTAAAGTCGTTGATAGAAATGATGAGCCTGTCATAGGAGCTACTATTAAAGAAGAAGACGGTTCTGTTGGTACTGTAACTGATATCGAAGGAAATTTTACTTTATCCGTATCGTCAGATAAAGCAATGATTAACGTATCCTATATCGGTTATCAACCTCAATTAGTTAAGGTAAAAGAAGGAAAAACACTAAAAGTAGTCTTGGAAGAAGATACAAAACTGCTCGACGAAGTAGTAGTGGTGGGTTATGGTACGCAGAAAAAGGTAAATTTGACCGGTTCTGTTGCGACTATTTCTTCTAAAGATATAGCAGAAACTCATGCAAGTAATACTTCCACTTTATTGGCAGGTAGATTACCCGGTGTGATTTCAATGGCTGCAAATGGATTTCCGGGACAAGGAGCATCAGTGCTGATTCGTGGGAAGTCATCTTGGAACGATGCGCCCGTATTATATGTTGTTGACGGGATTCAAGTGAATAAAGAAGCTTTTGATGCGATTAACATTGATGAAATAGAGAATATTTCGGTATTGAAGGATGCGTCTGCGGCGGTATATGGTTCTCGCGCAGCTAATGGTGTAATATTGGTAACGACGAAACGTGGTGAGAATGGCAGACCTAAATTCTCTTTCTCTACAAATTTAGGTATCTCTACACCTACTGCTTATCCGGAACTACTCAACGCTTATGAGTATGCAACTCTTTGGAATGAGGCGCAAACTAATATGGGATATGATATAAATAACTCTTCAGACGCGCATTTGTTTTACAATGATGAACAAATTCAAAAAGCACGAACAGAGAGTTCTGATTGGTTTGGGGAAACTTTCAAAAAGCATTCATTGAATCAGAAATATAACATGAGTGTGAACGGTGGAAGTGACCGAATTAAGTATTTTATGTCTTTGGGATATTTGCACGATGAAGGGATGTATGATGGAATTGATTATAAACGCTATAATCTGAGAGCTAATATTGATGCAAAAATTAACAATTATATCAATGTCCGTTTAGATTTGGAAGGGATGGAGAGTACTTTAGAACAACCGCAAGTCGCTTCTGCTTCACTATTTGAGTATGTGGTTAGACGGTCTCCATTAGAAAAGATTTATAACGCGGATGGTAGTTACTATGATATGGGTAGTAGACATCCAGTAGCAGAACGTGACGATAGCGGGTATAAAAGAAATAAAAAGAATAATTATCGGGCTAAACTGGGTTTTGATATAAAAATTCCTTATGTAGACGGATTGAAGTTTAATGCTTTGTTTAGCTACGTGCGAGGTGCGAACCATTCGAAGTCATTTTTAACTCCTTATTCTCTCTATTTGTTGGGAGATGATGGTAGTGTTGCCAATGAACGCATTTTTGGTAAAACCTCTCTTTCGGAAGAAATGTACATTGGAAATAATATGACATCTACTTTGACATTAACATATAATAAAAAGATAAAAGGACATTCTATGTCCGGATTGTTGGTGTACGAACAATTTGAATCATTGGGATCTACATTAGGGGCTTCAAGAACTAATTTTCCATTCACTTCTATTGATCAGCTGTTTGCAGGTGGAGATGATGAAGAACAGTCAAATTGGGGAACTCCTGCTCAGGATGCTCGCAAAGGTCTCATAGGGCGTTTTAATTATGATTACAAAGGCAAATATTTGGCTGAATTTTCGTTCCGTTATGACGGGTCATTAAAATTTCACCCGGATCGTAGATGGGGATTTTTTCCTTCAGTATCTTTGGGATGGCGGCTATCGGAAGAAGCTTTCATGAAGAAGTTTTCTAATTTGGATAATTTGAAAGTCAGAGGTTCGTATGGTATCTTGGGTAATGATGCTGTAGGAGGCTGGCAATGGTTGACTAATTATTCGTTTGGTAATGCCTATATTTTTAATCAAGCACCGATAAAATCAATTGTAAGCGGTGGCATTCCGAATGTTGATTTAACTTGGGAAAAAACTGCGACATTCAATTTTGGGGTGGACGCATCTATTTATAAAGGATTACTTGCTGTGGAAGCGGATGTGTTCTATAAACGCACATACGATATCTTAGGTTCAAGAAATGCTTCAATGCCTCAAACTTTTGGTGCAACTTTGCCTTCTGAAAATTATGGTATTGTGAAAGTGAAAGGGTTTGAACTGCAAGTAAAGCACGATAATAAAATAGGAGACTTCCGGTATCATGTGGGTGGAAATGTGAGTTGGTCAAGAAATAAGGTTATAGAAAAAGATTATGCTGCAGGGGCGGAACCTTGGAATATTCCGGTAGGAAAAACAATGGGATATCGGGCTTGTTTTGTTGCACTCGGATTATTTCAGAGTGATGAAGAAGCAGCCGCATGGCCGCGGTTTAAAGGAACACAGCCAACGGCCGGTGATGTGAAATATGCAGATTTAAATAATGACGGAATTATGGACGAACGTGATAAGAAAGTCGTTTCTCCTTATAGCAACACTCCTGAAATAATGTTTGGCTTGAATCTTTCGGCTTCATGGAAAGGTTTTGATTTTAGTGCTTTGTTCCAGGGAGCTGCCAACAGGAATGTGATGTTAAGTGGTTTTGCCACTCAAATGTTTATTAATGGTGCTTCCAATTTGCCTAAATATTTGTATGAAGACCATTGGACTCCGGATAATCGTGATGCATGCTATCCTAAGGCCTGGGGCCCTGACCATCCGTCAAATAATAAATCATCCACATTCTGGTTGATTAATGGTAACTATGTTCGATTGAAGAATGTAGAATTAGGATATTCCATATCAAAAGATTTATTGTCGAGAGTGGGAGTGGACCGTTTGCGGATATATGTTGGCGGAAGCAATTTGTTCTCTATAGATCATATGCCGGGGTATGATCCGGAAAAACAGGATGGAGGACCGAATTATTATCCTCAACAAAGGGTTTTCAATATGGGAGTAAACATAACTTTTTAAATGAGTATACAATGAAAAAATACATATTTTATTTAATCGCATTTTTAGCCGTTTCTTGCGAAGATGTTTTGGATAAAAAGAATTTAGGCGCTATTGATGATTCGTATGTGTGGAGTGATCCTAATATGATTGAGCTGAATGTTAATTCATTTTATGCCAATTGGATGCCGACCGGTTTATTTGAACGACCCGGACTCGCTGAGTTGGGAATAATTTCCGATGAAGCTCGTAGTGGATATAATGGTCGTGCAGTGAATTGGATAAATGGTGTGCGTTTTGGTGCCGATCGTACGGATGTACCGTATCAAAAATGGTATTATGGTGGTATACGCAAGGCTAATGAGTTTTTGCAGAATATTGAAGAACGATATATTTTACCAACTAATGCTACTCAGGCTCAAAAGGAACGACGTGACCGTTTTATAGGAGAAGTGAGATTTTACCGTGCTCATCTGTATTGGGAAATGATAAAGGTGTATGGAGGAGTACCTATCATAACTAAAGTAATAGACAAAGATGAAACGGATGAGAGTTTGTTATATCCTAAAAGGAATACGACAGATGAAAGTTTTGATTTTGTTATAAAGGAATTGAAGGAAGCTGCAGATTTGTTATCGATTACATACAGTGGGGATAACTGGGGAAGAATTACAAAGGGAGCAGCACTTGCATATTGTGCAAGAATACAGTTGTATAGAGCAAGTCCGATGTTTAATCCGACTAATGAGAGAAAATATTGGGAGGATGCATACGACACCTATAAGGATGTGATTGAACTGGATGTTTATGATTTGCATCCGATGTTTTCGGAAATTTGGAAAGAAAAAGGGGAGAACAACAAAGAAATAATATGGTTTAAAGATTATAAAAAGGGAACTATTACTCATGGTTGGGATGCGGGTAATATGATGCGTTCGCAGGCAGTGGGTGATGCAACAGCCAATTGTCCGGTACAGGAGTTAGTAGATGCGTTTCCCATGAAAGATGGTACTCCGTATGTAAAAAGTAATCCGGAAACCAATCCGTATGATTATCGTGACCCTCGCCTTCGAGCAACTGTCGTATGGAATGGAGATACATACGGACCAAGAAACGAAAAGGTGTATACATTTGTTTCAGAATCCACCGACCCTAATTCTCCAATGTATAATTTTGATGGTATTGATTCTCATCAATCTGCAACAAGTACAGGATATTATATGAGAAAAATGACAGATGAGTCTTTGGACGGAACGAAAGGTGATTATGGCTATGGAAAAGGAAGCTATACACAATGGGTTGAACTTCGATATGCTGAGGTCTTGTTGGGCTTGGCTGAAGCAGCGAATGAAATCGGAGAAACGGAAGAAGGCGTAGAACAACTAAAATTAATTCGTAAGCGTGCCGGTATACTTCCAGGTGATGACGAACGTTATGGAATACCAGAAAACATATCTAAAGATGATTTTAGGACATTGGTTCAAAATGAAAGATATATAGAATTGGCTTTTGAAAATAAACGTTATTGGGATTTGCGTCGTTGGAAATTAGCACATCTTAAACTAAACAATCAATTGACAGCAATGGAGATACGTAAAAAGATAAATGGTGAAGAGATTTCTTATACCTATACACGTCGCGTACAGCGTCATGATAAAACGAATAAACCGGTGTTTTTAGAGAAATTTTATTTTTTGCCTTTACCTAAAGAAGAATTGCTCAGAAATCCGAACTTAGAACAAAATGAAGAATGGAAATAAAAAACATGATTATGAAAAAGATTTGTTTATATATATTGGTTTGTATGTTCATTGGTTATTCGTGTGATGACATGAACGAGTTTGAACAAGGAACATTAAGTGGATACGTGTTGGATGCTGTAACAGGTGAAGGGTTAGCTGATGTGGATGTCGTTTTGGAGCCTGTTGTAGCGGCTAATGGCAGTGTGACTTCAAAACCTGACGGTCATTTTAATTTATCACGTTTAGTTGCAGGTACATACAGAGTGAATGTTCGTAAGAACGGGGCTTCTATTATAGATAATGCTCAGGATGAAATAACGATAACGGATGGTTGTACTCTTGATAGGGAATATAAATTGACTCCCAGAGTTTCAGTATTTGATTTTAGTGTTGACTATGACAAGAGTGATCCTACGAAATTTGTAGTACATTTCAAGGCTCGTGGGAACGAAGGTAATAAGTTTAATTATTATTCTGTGATGTGGAACGAGTATCCGAATTTTATATTTGCGGATTTGCCTAATACTCAAAGAAAGGCAGTGAAGCATGCGACTTCAGAAGAGGCAGAAGTCACCTACGAAGTAAGTGGTTTGGATTTGAAAAAAGGGACGACCTATTATATCCGTGTAGGAGTAACTCATATTGCCAATGGAGGAGATTACAATCATAGCAAAATGATTCCTATAATGTTTGAGTAAGTAATGAATTTTTGTGATAAACTTTTTATCGTAGGAGGGATTTGTCCCTCCTACTTTAGAGCTATTTGCCATAAAAAATACAAGTGTTTCATTGAGGAAACATTCACCAAGAAAATACATTTAGAGTTAAAGTGAATCAAAGATGAAAAATAACTTTTTTATTTCAGGATTGTGTTTGTTAACCGCTTCTCAAACGATGGAAGCACAAGATAATAAACCGGAAAATGTGAATATACTTTTTATTCAGGCGGACCAACACCGTTATGATTGTACAGGGTTTTCAGGGAAAGGCTTGGTGAAAACCCCTAATATCGATAAACTCGCTTCGGAAGGAGTTATTTTTACTAATTCCTATTCGTGTATACCAACAAGTTGTCCTGCCCGTCAAAGTTTGATTTCCGGTAAATGGCCGGAACAACATAAGGGACTTTGGAATTATGATATAACGTTGCCTGTCACTCCTTTCAATGGTCCGACGTGGACCGAGAAATTATCAGAGAAAGATATAAAGATGGGATATGTTGGTAAATGGCATGTCAGCGACCGGAAATCTCCGAAAGATTTCGGATTTGATGATTATGTGCCGGAGTGGAGTTATAATAATTGGCGTAAGAAGAATAATCTTCCTGATTATGTCTGGCAGGACTCCCGATGGGTAATGGGAGGATATGATCCGGTTGATAAAATGCAGTCCCGTACACATTGGTTGGCACAACGTGTGATTGAAATGATTAAGAAATATCAATCCGAAGGTAAAAAATGGCATGTCCGTTTTGATACGAGTGATCCGCATTTACCATGTTATCCTGTTCGTGAGTTTCTCGCTATGTATGATAAGGAAAAAATACAGGAATGGCCGAACTACAGGGATGATTTGTCGAATAAACCCTATATTCAGAGACAGCAGATTTATAATTGGGAGTTGGAAGATTCGAATTGGGAGATGTGGCAGGGTTATTTGCAGCGTTATTTTGCCAATATCACTCAATTGGATGATGCTGTAGGTATGGTTATTGAGGCTTTGAAGGAAATGGGAGTGTATGATAACACGCTTATTGTATATACTACAGATCATGGAGACGCTGCCGGTTCACATAACATGGTGGATAAGCACTATGTAATGTATGAAGAGGAAGTACATGTACCTCTAGTGATGAAAATTCCCGGAGTGTCACATCGGATCGTCGATCGGTTTGTCAATAATCAACTGGATATGGCTGCAACATTTTGTGATATGTATCAGTTGGATTATAAAACGCAGGGAGAGTCCTTGTTACCTCTGATCGAAGAAAAAAAGGAGGCCTCAGACTGGAGGGAATATGCGTTCAGTAATTACAACGGTCAGCAATTTGGTTTGTTCGTGCAACGTATGATACGTGACAAACGTATGAAATATGTATGGAACCTTACAGATACGGATGAATTGTATGATTTGGAAAGCGATCCTTGGGAACTGAACAATTTAGTTTATTCAAAAGAATATAAAGCGGAACTTGTTCGTTTGAGAAAAGCTCTTTATGAGGACTTAAAGCAAAGAAAAGATCCGTTGATTTGGCAGAATGCGGCAAAAAGACAACTGATTGATAATAAAAAGTTGTAATGTTGGGAGTATAATCTCGATTTGCAAGCGATCGGGCAGTGACAATTAGATTATTTTCAGTAGGTATAAACAAAAATAGAACTATAATGAGATGAAACGTTCAAGCATAACGAAAGTTTGGTTGTCTTCTTGTTGTGCACTGCCGCTCTTGGGCTTTGCGCAGAAGCGTCCGCATATTATTCTAATCTTTACGGATCAACAGAATGTAAATGCCATGAGTGCGGCGGGTAATCCTTTCCTGTATACCCCCAATATGGATGCTTTGGCTAATGATGGAATTCGTTTTACGAACGCTTATTGTACTTCTCCTGTTTCCGGCCCCTCACGTGCAAGTATCGTGACGGGACTGATGGCTCGTGAAGCGGGAGTTGAATGGAATGACAATTCAAAACTAAGCGAAGGCATACATACCGTCGGTGACCTGTTGGGTGAGAATGGTTATCGGACTGTATGGGCAGGAAAATGGCATATTCCTGAAATTTATCCGCAGCGTTCAAAACATGAGATAAAATATTTGCATGGTTTTGAATTACTTCCTTTTTGGGACGCACCTAACAAGCATTGGTTGCTGGGAGCGGAAACAGATCCGCCATTGACGGATGCGGTCGTTTCGTTTTTGGATGGTTATGATAAAAGAGAGAAGCCCTTGTTTTTGGCGGTCAGTTATCATAACCCCCACGATATTTGTATGTATCCCCGTAAAGTCGGTTGGGAAACAATGTCGGATTCCTTGTTGAATATTCGTCCTTTTGGAAAATATAAATTGCCGGAACCAATGGGGGTACATCCTGATTCGTTGTCTTATTTGCCGCCATTGCCCGGAAATTTCAGTAAAAATGTAGATGAGCCGGAGTTCATAATAGACAAACGCGTCAAGCCGAACCCTTATGGAGATGAGGTGCAGTTGTCGTCCCGGTTTTCCGGAAGAGAATGGCAGGCTTACTTAAATTCGTATTATCGATTGACGGAGTTGGTTGACAAGGAGATTGGGGAGGTGATAGAAGCCTTGAAACGTAATGGAATGTACGAAAATTCTCTTATTATATTTACTTCAGATCATGGTGACGGTATGGCTGCTCACGAATGGGCGGCAAAACTTAGTTTTTACGAGGAATCTGTCAAAGTTCCTTTAATTATGGTATTGCCGGAAAAGTGGCAGCGGGGGGGTGTTAACTCCGGTTTAGTTTCTTTAGTCGATCTTGTCCCGACATTTTGTGATTATGCCGGGGTGAGCCCGAAGACGAATTTTGCGGGAATGAGTTTGCGTCGGGCTATATTTCCAACTGAAGAGCGTTGGCGTGATTTTGTGGTGGCGGAGTTGGCGGATCATTTGAAAGACAGGACAAGAAAAGGGCGCATGATTCGTACCGGACGCTATAAATATGCTATATATTCATCGGGTGAACGTAATGAGCAATTGTTTGATTTAATGACAGATCCCGGTGAAACGATAAATTTGGCTTATTCAAAAGAGTACTGGGAGATTCTTAAAAAGCACCGTAGTTTATTGGTTAAATGGATGAAAGAACGTGGAGATAATTTTAAAGTAGTGACCTATGAAAAATAATATATATTTCATATATCTTTTATTACTGGCTGTTTTGCCGGTTCATTCAAGGAATACTTCACTTTTTAGCGTTTATGAGATAACATGTGAACAACAAATTGAACCGTCGGGAATAGGAAGTAAGTCCCCGCGTTTTGGTTGGAAGGTTGCATGTCAGCAACGTGGTTATCGCCAATCTGCTTATCGCATATTGGTGGCAGATACTGAGGATGCCCTGACAGCCGATAAAGGTACTGTTTGGGATTCAGGAACGTTTCTTTCTTCAAATTCCGTCCTTGTTCCTTTCCAAGGTAAAGAACTTCATTCCGCGACTAGATATTATTGGAAAGTCAAGGTTTGGAATGAAGCAGGCGAAGAATCCGCATGGAGCAGACAAGGTTCGTTTGTGACCGGCATAATGAAGGAACGGGATTGGGGAAAGGCTCAATGGATTGCTTTGGAAAAGGATGATTCTGCGAAAAACTTATATCCGGGAATACATGCTCCATTGGTTCGGAAGATGATCGGTGATCGGAAAGTGGGTGGATATAAATTGCCAATGTTCCGAAAAGAACTACCTATAAATAAAGAAGTCAAAGAAGCGATTGTGAATATTTCAGGATTGGGACATTTTGATTTCTATATAAACGGGGAGAAAGTGGGAAACCATTTTTTAGATCCGGGATGGACAAATTATGCAAAGACGGCTCTTTATCAGACTTTTGATGTGACAGCATTACTGAAGAAAAGAAATGTGATGGGAGTTATGCTGGGAAACGGGTTTTATAATGTACCTCGTGAGCGTTATTTCAAACAATTGATTTCTTTTGGAGCTCCCAAGGTGAAATTAGCCTTATCTTTAAAGTATGCGGATGGTTCTTCCGAGGTAGTTGTTACGGACCGGAGTTGGAAAGTCTGTGAAAGCCCGATTACTTATTCGAGTATTTATGGAGGAGAGGATTATGATGCCGGAAAATATCAGGTTTCCTGGATGAATCCCGGATTTGATGATGATTCGTGGAAAACTCCGGTTATTGCAAAAACGGGGATGGAGTTGAAAGCGCAAGTCTCTGCTCCGCTTACAGTACGTGATATACTTCCTGTTGTCCGGAAGTATAAGAATTCAAAAGGGAATTGGGTTTTTGATTTCGGACAGAACTTTTCAGGAATAATCCGTTTGAAAGTAAAAGGTCATAGCGGGCATAAAATAACGATGAAACCCGGCGAACTTCTGGAAAAAGATAGTACGGTCAATCAACGGGCGTCGGGTGGACCTTATTTATGGAATTACACGTTAAGTGGAAAAGGGGTGGAAGAATGGCAACCGCAGTTCACATATTATGGATTCAGATATGTTGAAGTATCTGATATTGAAAAGCTTGAATTGGTAGAATTGACAGGGATGCATACTACAAATTCTGCTCCGGAAGCAGGGTCTTTTTCTTGTTCCCTGCCGATGTTCAATAAGATCTATGAGTTAATTGACTGGTCGATACGTAGTAACTTGGCAAGTATTTTGACCGACTGCCCTCACCGGGAGAAACTTGGATGGCTTGAAGTGGCTCACCTTATGCAGCATGCCATGCAATACAGGTATCAGTTGGATGGTTTGTATAGCAAAGTGATGGGGGATATAAAAGATTCTCAGACACAGGAAGGCATTGTTCCTTCTATTGCTCCGGAGTATGTACGTTTTGCCGATGGATTCGAGAACTCTCCGGAATGGGGAAGTGCATTTATTATTATACCTTGGTATGTTTATAGATGGTATGGAGATAAAAGTCTGCTATCTGCTTATTATCCGTATATGAAGCGATATTTGGAATATTTGTCGACTCGTGCGGATAATTATATTGTTGCTTATGGCTTGGGGGATTGGTTTGATTTGGGACCTAAGCATCCGGGGTATTCGCAGTTAACATCGAATGGAGTGACCTCAACCGGTATGTATTATTACAATGCGTCGATAATGTCTCAAATAGCAAAACTGCTTGGAGAGGAAAAGGATGAAGAGCGTTTTACACAATTGGCTACTTGCATCCGAAAGGCTTATAATGAGAAATTTTATAATACTGCCACTAAGCAATATGACCGTAACAGTCAGACTGCGAATGCAATTTCTCTCTATTTCGGATTGGTGGAGGAACAGAATCGGGAGGTTGTATATCAGAACTTGATTAATGATATTAAGAATCGTAATTACGCTTTGACCTCCGGAGATATCGGTTATCGTTATTTGTTGAGAGTCTTGGAAGAAAACGGAGATTCTGATATCATTTATAAAATGAATACCAAATATGACGTCCCCGGGTATGGATGGCAACTGGCTTATGGGGCTACTGCGCTGACGGAATCCTGGCAGGCGTATGGTTTTGTATCGAATAATCACTGTATGCTTGGGCATTTGATGGAATGGTTCTTTAGTGGTTTGGGTGGAATAAGCCAGCAAAGGGAATCTGTTGGTTTTAAGAAGATAAAAATAAAACCTCAAATGCCGATAGGAATTAATTCGGCTTCTACTTCATACACTTCGCCATACGGGGATATTGCCTGCCGTTGGGTGCGTAAATCTGGAAAAATCCGGTTATATGTACAAATACCGGCCAATTCCGAAGCGATTGTTTATTTGCCGGCAAAAGCTGCAGAAGAAATCACGGAAAGCGGCATACCTTTGAAAGATGTCGGAGAATGTCGGATTCTTGAGACTCATAATGAAAACTATATATTAGTATCCGTGGGTTCCGGCAATTATATTTTTGAGGTGTAGAACCGAGTGTTAAACGTAACAATATAAATAATGAAATATAATCTGTTTTCGTTGGGAATTTTAGCTTTGAGTTCCCAAATGGTGATGGCTTATGAAAAAGGAAAAATGAACATTGTGTTTCTTTTGGCGGATGATTTGCGATATGATGCGGTAGGGTATATGAACAAGACCACTATTCAAACTCCTCATATCGATTGTTTGGCAAACGATGGTACGGTTTTTACCAATATGTATGCCACATCTGCCATTTCTTGTTGCAGCAGAGCGAGTATATTTACTGGTATGTATAATCGCCGTAACGGAATTACGGACTTTTCGGGTACTTTACGGGGAGAGGCACTGAAAAACACATATCCAATGTTAATGAAAGACAATGGGTATTATGTCGGTTTTATCGGAAAGTATGGTGTAGGAAATTATTTACCTCAAAAAGAGTTTGATTATTGGAGGGGGCTTGCGGGACAAGGAACATATTATCAAAAAGATAAGGATGGCAATCCCAGGCATCTGACGGGGCTGATTTCCGAACAGATAGACGAGTTTTTGGCTAATAGGGATGAAACGAAGCCCTTTTGTCTGTCAGTGAGTTTTAAAAGTCCACATACCGAATCGGAACAGGATCCGTTTCCTTTTGATAAGAAATATAGTTTTATGTACGAAGACGAATTCTTTGATAAACCGGAGACTTTTGGAGAAAATTACTATCGATTATTTCCCGAATCTTTTAGAAAAGATGGTAAATGGGAAAATGAAGGATATGTGCGTTTTAAGAATAGATACGGAACGGATGAGAAGTATCAGTCCTCTGTGAAAGGATATTATCGGTTGATTGCGGGGATTGATGAGGCAATAGGCAAGTTGAGAAAAAAGCTGAAGGAAATGGGACTCGATAAGAATACACTGATTATTTTCACTAGTGACAATGGTTATTATTTGGGAGAGCATGGTTTGGAAGGGAAATGGTATGGACATGAGGAGTCAATCAGATTGCCTTTGGTGATTTATGATCCGCGATTAGAGAAACCGGTAAAGAAAATTGATGAGATAGCGTTGAATATTGACCTGACCTCAACCATGCTGGATTATGCAGGGATAAGGCAGCTTGAAAAGATGCAAGGAGAAAGTCTGCGTCCTTTGATGGAAGGTAAAAAGATAAAATGGAGGCAGGAATTTCTTTACGAGCACCTAATGAATTTAGATAAAAAAGGATGGTATGTGTATATACCACAGACGGAAGGACTTGTAACGAAGCGTTATAAATATATGCGATATTTTGTGAATAATCAATCGCATACTCCTATTTATGAGGAACTTTTTGATATTAAAAAAGACCCTTATGAAAAAAAGAATCTGATTAAGAATAAAGCTGATTTGGCCGGGCGTATGCGTACGAGAGTCGATAATTTGATAAAAGTAATTAAATGATAAAACTAAATAATAGAGAAAATATGAAGACATTTGTAAAACTTGCTACGGGAATGTTGTTTTTGGTTTCGTGTGGAGGAAATATATCGGATAAGGTCTCAACACTTAGTATTCCCGATAAATATGAACAGAGAGTTGATTCCGTATTGAAATTGATGACTCTGGATGAAAAAATTGGGCAGTTGAATCAATATACAGGCAATTGGCAGGCAACCGGACCGGTAGTGGAAGATCCTACTAAAATAGAACAAATTAAAGCAGGGAAAGTCGGTTCCATGTTGAATATAAAAAGTGTCAAACATACCCGTGAGTTGCAGGAATATGCAATGCAGTCACGTCTACGTATTCCTTTGATGTTTGGTTTGGACGTTGTGCATGGTCTGCGGACTATCTATCCTATTCCATTGGGCGAGGCTGCCAGTTTTGATCTTGACTTGATGAAACGTACAGCTGCCGGTGCTGCAAAAGAGGCTTCTGCGCAAGGCGTTCACTGGACCTTTGCTCCAATGATTGATATTAGTCGTGACGCCCGTTGGGGACGTGTAATGGAAGGAGCAGGAGAAGATACCTGGTATGGGTGTAAAGTTGCCCAAGCCCGGGTTAACGGTTTTCAGGGAGATGATTTGTCGGATCCACACACTATTATGGCTTGTGCTAAACATTTTGCGGCGTACGGAGCATGTATTGCAGGAAAAGATTATAATACGGTAGATATTTCCGAACAGACATTGCATGAAGTTTATCTTCCGCCTTTTAAAGCGGCAGTTGATGCAGGTGTCGCTTCTTTTATGAATAGTTTTAATGATATAAATGGTATACCGGCAACAGGGAATACTTATATTCAGCGTGATTTATTGAAAGGTTCCTGGAACTTCAATGGGTTGACTGTTTCTGATTGGGGTTCTATTCGTGAGATGATTCCTCATGGCTATGTTTCAGATTTGAAGGGGGCGGCAGAGAAGGCGATTCTAGCAGGTTGTGACATTGATATGGAGTCCAGAGCTTATCATATTCATTTGAAGAAACTTGTTGAAGAAGGTACTGTGTCAGAAGATTATATTGATGATGCTGTGCGTCGTATTTTGTTTAAGAAGTTTGAGTTGGGATTGTTTGATAATCCTTTTCTTTATTGTGACGAGACACGTGAAAAGGAGGTTGTTCTTTCTGAAGAATTGAAAAACCTTTCCCGGGAGGCTGGTGCCAAGTCTATCGTTTTATTAAAGAATGACCAAGGTTCTTTACCTTTGAATAACCCGAAAAAAATTGCAGTTATCGGTTCTTTGGCTAAATCTCAGAAAGATATGCTGGGCTTTTGGGCGAATGAGGGTATTGTAGATGAGGTGGTGACTGTGTATGAAGGATTGAAAAATAAATATCCTGAGTCCGACGTTGTGTATGCGGATGGTTATGATTTGGCAACAAATGAACTTCATTTGATGGATGCCTGTAATGCTGCAATGCAGTCGGATGTGGTAATTGTGGCAGTAGGCGAGCGCTTTGAAAATAGTGGAGAAGCCAAATCACGTGCTGATATCAACATCCATCCCAATCATCAGTTGCTAGTGAAAGAGTTGAAAAAGACAGGTAAAAATGTGGTTGTTTTGCTGATGGGTGGCAGGCCAATGATTTTTAATGAAATGACTCCCCATGCAGATGCCATATTATTAACTTGGTGGTTGGGAACGGAAGCGGGAAATGCCATTGCAGATGTGTTGGCCGGAGATTATAATCCTTCGGGAAAACTTCCGATGACGTTCCCGGTGCATGTAGGCCAGATTCCGATTTATTATAATTATAAAAACACCGGTCGTCCGGAGAATAAAGAGATAGGTTATTCGTGTCGTTATCAGGATATTGATTTTGAACCTGCATATCCTTTTGGTTATGGTTTGAGCTATACTGATTTTTTAATTTCAGAACCAGTAGTAAAGGATTCGGTATTTAGCCTGAAAACTCCTTTGGAAGTTTGTGTAAAGGTGAAAAATACTGGTAAATATGCAGGAAAAGAAACTGTACAATTGTATATCCGGGATTTGGTAGCTTCTCTTACAAGGCCGGTGAAAGAATTGCGTGGGTTCCAACAAGTGGAACTGCAACCGGGTGAAGAGAAAGAAATCAGTTTTATGCTGACGGAAAAGGAATTGGGATTTGAATCCGCTTGTAAAGGTTGGACCGTTGAGCCCGGATTATTTGATGTGATGGTAGGGAATAGCGCTTTGAATGTGAAGAAAACAAGAGTTGAATTAAAACAATAATCAATGAATGAACTTAAAAAGCTAGTGTGTATCTTATTGAGCCTGATTGGAATGCACACGATTCAAGCTGAAATAATAACTTATCCGGCTGAAGTAACTCCCGGTTCCTGGCTATGTTTTAGAAAAGAAATATCGGTAGAGAAAGATGCGTCGCATAACTTGCTGAAGATTGCGGCTGATTCAAAATATTGGTTGTGGATAAACGGTGAACTGGTTGTTAGAGAGGGAGGGTTGAAAAGAGGTCCTAATCCGAAAGATACTTACTGTGATATTCTTCAGGATGTAAAAGGATTAGTGCCCGGGAAAAACACCATTGCTCTTTTGGTCTGGTATTTCGGAAAAGAGGGATTTAGTCATAGAAATAGTCCAACGGCAGGAGTTTCTGTAGATTTGACGATTGGCAAACGGTGCTATATAAGTGACGACAGTTGGAAAGCGTGTATACATCCGTCGTTTTATATTCCGAAGGGTATAAAGCCCAATTATAGGTTGCCGGAATCCAATATCGGCTTTGATGCGGAAAAAAAGGTGGCTTTTTGGGACAAGGATTTTGACGATACACAATGGAAGAATGTCAAAGTGATCAAAAAAGAACTGTCAGGATGGGGGCAATTGGTAGAACGTCCTATTCCTATGTGGAAGGACTATGGATTGAAAGATTATGTGAAAGTTGAAAGGAAATCTGACACATTGCTTGTTGCTTATTTACCTTACAATGCACAAGTGAATCCCTATATAAAATTAAAAGCGAAAGCGGGAAGATTGATTGATATTCGGACCGATAATTATCGTGGAGGCGGAACTCCTAATGTGTATGCTGAATATATAACTAAAAGTGGAATTCAAGAATTTGAAGCTTGGGGTTGGATGAACGGTCATCAGGTTTTGTATACGATTCCTAAAGATGTAGAGGTTTTAGAATTAAAATTCAGAGAGACGGGATATGATACGGAGCTTGCTGGATCATTTTCTTGTGAAGAACAGTTCTATAATAAATTATGGGATAAGTCGTTGCGTACTTTATATATCACGATGAGAGATACCTATATGGATTGTCCGGATAGAGAACGTGCTCAATGGTGGGGAGATGTTGTAAATGAATTGGGTGAAGCTTTCTATTCGTTGGATCAGAATGCACATTTGCTTACACGTAAAGCTATTCTTGAATTAATGAATTGGCAACGTCCGGATAGTACGATTTTTGCACCGGTTCCTGCCGGTAACTGGAATCAGGAACTGCCGATGCAGATGCTTGCCAGTGTCGGATATTATGGTTTTTGGACATATTATATGGGTACGGGAGACAAAAATACGATTAAAGCCGTCTATCCTAATGTGAAGAAATATATTCATGTATGGAAACTTGATGAAGAAGGACTGGTTATTCCTCGTAAAGGTGGATGGACCTGGGGAGATTGGGGAGATAATAAAGATCTTGTTTTATTGTATAATCTTTGGTATTCATTGGCTCTTGAAGGTTTTCATTTGATGGCCGACTTACTTGGTGAAAAGGAAGATTCCCGATGGGCATGTCAGGTTAATGAAAGATTGAAACGTGCTTTTCATACAAAATACTGGAATGGTACCTTTTACCTTTCTCCTCATTATAAAGGTAAACCCGACGACCGTGCACAAGCATTGGCTGTTGTTGCGGGCGTTTTACCCGAAAGTGACTATTCGGTAATCCGTCCTTTTTTCAAGCAGCAATATCATGCCAGTCCTTATATGGAAAAATATGTTCTTGAAGCTTTGTGTATGATGGGGTATTATGAGGATGCTTTAGAGCGAATGAAGAAACGTTATTATGACATGGTCGAAAGTGACTTGACAACTTTGTGGGAAGGTTGGGGAATCGGTAGTAAAGGTTTTGGCGGTGGTTCGTATAATCATGCTTGGAGTGGAGGACCTTTAACGATTCTTTCTCAATATTTTGCAGGTATATCTCCTTTGAAACCGGCGTTTAAAGAATTTATCATAAAACCTGTATGGAATTGCTTCGGGCATATTCAGTCTGTAACTCCTACTCAATGGGGGAAAATAGAGATTAGCATTACGAATAAATTGAACGTGATAGTTGTAGAAGTAAAAATACCTCGAAGTACCAAAGGATATTTTGTTATTCCTGACAAGATTAAAAAGTATCGTATAAACGGGAAAGAGAAAAAAACAGGAAAACAGGAAATTGTATTAAAAGAAGGAGTATGGGAAATCGAATTGTATTAACTGTTATATTCTTGGTATTCACTTTATGCTCTTTTGGAGATAATGTCTTTAATGGTGCACAATGGATATCCATTCCAAAATCTCAAAATACCCCTAATCAATGGTTATGTTTTCGAAAACAAATAGAGTGTGCTGATAAGAATACTGTCGCTAAATTAAATATAGCTGTTGACTCCAAGTACTGGCTTTGGGTAAATGATAGCTTAGTTGTTTTTGAAGGTGGGCTTAAACGCGGACCTAATTCTCAAGATACTTATTACGATTGTATTGATATATCCGATTTTTTAAGAAAGGGACTCAATGCAATTTCCATACAAGTCTGGTTTTGGGGTAAAGACGGATATTGCCATAAAAATAGTGGTAGGGCGGGATTACTCGTTGATTTGAGAGTAGGTAAAAAAGAGCGGATACTTTCTGATAAAAGTTGGAAAGTGAAAATTCATCCGGCATATGGCGAATCTTCATTGCCTCATCCTAATTATCGTCTACCGGAGGCAAACGTACATTTTGATGCACGAAAAGATATAGCAGGATGGCAGTCTTTAGATTATGAAGATCAATCGTGGAATTATGCAGTGGAGTGTGGAGAATATCCATGCTCGCCTTGGAATAGGGTACATTTACGTCCTTTTCCAAATTGGAAAGATTCTGGTATTGTTCGTTATGATTCTTTGAAAACTGATGAAATAGGGAAAATAGTTGGTTTTTTGCCAAAGAATATTTCAATAACTCCTTATTTAAAGGTAAAAGCTGACGCGGGAAAGTTAATTGATATAAGAACAGATAATTATAAGGGTGGAAGTGAATATAATGTCAGAGCTGAATATGTGACAAGGGAAGGGGTACAAAGTTTCGAGGCTTTTAATTATATGAATGGTCATTCGGTGGTTTATACGATACCTCAAGGAGTGGAGGTGATTGAAGTGGGATATAGGGAAACACGTTTTAATACTGAATTTGAAGGTTCCTTTGTTTGTGATGATGAATTTTATAACAAACTGTGGCAAAAGGCTCTGAATACAATGAATTTGAATATGCGTGATGCTATTCAAGATCCGGATAGAGAACGTTCTCAGTGGTGGGGTGATGCTGTAATTGTTTCTGGAGAAATATTTTATGCTTGTGACTTAAATGGGAAATCACTGGTGAAGAAAGCTATTAAAAATCTTGTGGATTGGCAGAAGGATGATGGAGTTTTATATTCTCCTGTACCAGCCGGTTCTTGGAATAAAGAATTGCCAGTGCAGATGCTTGCAAGTGTTGGAAAATACGGTATTTGGAATTATTATGTTTATACAGGTGACTCTGCTACTATAAAAGAAGCATATCCTGCCGTGAGAAAATATTTGTCATTGTGGGAGCTGGATGAACGTAATCTTGTCAAACATAGAACAGGGGGATGGGATTGGTCTGATTGGGGACAAGATATTGATGTCTGTGTTCTTGATAATGCTTGGTATAGTTTGGCTCTTGAAGGTCTAGCCAATATGGCTACTCTGTTAGGTGATCAGCTGACAGCCGAGGATTGTCTTTTTAAAATGAGAAAAGTTCGGGAAGCTGTAAATAAGTATTATTGGAATGGAAGGTTGTATCGGAATCCATTTTACAATGGAAGAACAGACGATCGTGCAAATGCCTTGGCTGTTTTGGCGGGATTTGCTACTGAGAATCAATGGAAAACTATTCGGGAGTATTTAAGTAACTATCAAGCTGCAAGTCCTTATATGGAGAAATATATTTTAGAAGCTTTTTTTTGTAAAGGAGATATAAAAGGAGGGCTTCAAAGGATGAAAAATAGATATCAATATATGGTAAATCATAGATTGACAACTTTGTGGGAGGATTGGAATATTGGTGGTGCTGGAGGTGGAAGTATTAATCACGGATGGGCTGGAGGTCCATTAAGTTTATTGTCACAATATGTTGCGGGTATTATTCCTTTGACGGCTGGATGGAAAACTTTTATGATAAGACCAAGTGATGTTTTATTTAAAAAGATAAAATGTAGTGTTCCTTTGGAACAAGGAGTAGTTATTTTAAATATGGATACTTATCAACGTAAAATAAATGTGGATTGTGATGTAAATCAGAATTTTATATTGACTGTTCCAAGAACATGGTTTAAGGATGCTAGTTTATGTATATTAAATGGAAAAGAATATGATATACAGCAACTGAAAGGAATACAGAAAAAGAAAATAACTTTTGATTCAGAGGATACACAGTATTTTTATTTTAAGATAGTAGATAAATCAGTGGAGATTCATATCATCTGAACTAAAACTTTTTTGATATTGGGATAATAGATACTTTATTTATGTTGATTTAATTTTGAGATTACTTTTTATGAAGGCATTATTTGTTTTTTTATATTTCATCTGTTTTTATACTAATTTTCAGCAGGCGCAAGCCACTGCCCATAAATTTGAGGCGGGCAAGAACACCTTCCTGCTGGATGGAAAACCGTTTGTGGTGAAGGCTGCCGAGTTGCATTACACCCGTATTCCACAGGCTTATTGGAGTCATCGCATAGAGATGTGCAAGGCATTAGGCATGAATACTATTTGTATTTATATTTTCTGGAATATCCATGAACAGGAAGAAGGAAAGTTCGATTTTTCCGGTCAGAATGATATTGCAGCTTTCTGCCGTGCGGCACAGAAACACGGTATGTATGTCATTGTCCGTCCTGGTCCGTATGTATGTGCGGAGTGGGAGATGGGGGGCCTTCCCTGGTGGCTGTTGAAGAAAAAAGATATAGCCTTGCGTACGCTCGATCCCTATTATATGGAACGGGTAGGCATCTTTATGAAAGAGGTCGGTAAGCAACTGGCTCCGCTGCAAGTGAATAAAGGGGGAAATATTATCATGATACAGGTAGAGAATGAATACGGCTCTTATGGAATCGACAAACCTTATGTCTCTGCCGTGCGCGACCTGGTTCGTGAATCCGGTTTTACCGATGTACCTCTGTTTCAATGTGACTGGAGCAGTAACTTCACTAATAACGCGCTCGATGACCTGATTTGGACCGTGAACTTTGGAACGGGTGCCAATATCGACCAGCAATTTAAAAAACTCAAAGAACTTCGCCCCGAAACTCCATTGATGTGTAGCGAGTTCTGGAGCGGATGGTTTGACCACTGGGGACGTAAACACGAAACACGTCCCGCGAAAGATATGGTACAGGGCATCAAGGATATGCTCGACCGGAATATTTCTTTCAGTCTCTATA